>Ga0172379_10000251_pt1 | contig 145640 bp, 149 predicted proteins | sample GrowelOW334metaG_FD_119756 | JGI IMG/M metagenome (GOLD analysis project Ga0172379, IMG submission 119756) | Groundwater microbial communities from an aquifer near a municipal landfill in Southern Ontario, Canada - Groundwater well OW334 metaG | ecosystem: Environmental > Aquatic > Deep... | reverse complement strand
CCTGGGACGTGGAGATCGTGGATTATCACTGATGGATGGAGGTATATCGTGAGCATTCGTGTGGAAGAGATCGAAAAGATGGATTTTTCCGATGTGGCGAATCTGCGCGCAGGTCGGTCTGCCTGTTGGCAGCCGCGCAGTGAACAGCGTATGCAAAGATTTTGCGAGGAAAACGCGGCATTGGCGTTGCTCCTCATTTGATGAATCATCACTACAGACTTAGGTTTCATCATTAAATCCGATCGACACGTGTGTGCCGTCGCAGAAAGGCTTGTTCTGAGAAGCACCGCAACGGCACAGGGTCATTCGGTTGCGCACTTCGTACTCGAAACCATCGGCCCCGATCAATTGCACTCCACCGCGCAACCACGCGGGTCCGGAACACGCCTTGGAGGGGTCTTCAATCAGTGCTATGGATGGCTCATATTCCGGCTCAATCGGTTTACCGGTGTTGTTGTCCCAGGCCACCAGTCGCCCCGATGGGCAGTCACAGGTCTGGTTGACGAAATGCCTGCTTTTCAGCGGGTCATCTGTTTCATAGACCAGACCCCATACCTGTCCGTGTGGATCACAGAAGCGCGCAAAAGCGCACAAACTCTCAACATCCGTCAATGACAGATTCTGGCCTCGTAAAGTCTTGGCCTGATCAATATAAGATTGGCGATTCGCAGCTTCAGTACCATCAAAGTCGGTTTTTAAATGTGAGCCATCGCAAAATGGCTTGTTCCTGCTGTGGCCACAACGGCACAATGCATACTGTTCCTGGGAAGGGTATTTCTGTCCCTGCTCCCACTTTATTGATTCTCCGGATGCGTTTACGCCGATGATCTCCTTGCTTAGCGGAACATCTCCAGAAACAATATATGGGCCATTCTTTGAAATTTGAACTTTCGCACCCATGACTTTATTTTGGCTCATCTGTACGCCTCCAATTGCTTTGTTGAGGTGAACAATCCTTTGGTGAGCAATGACGCCGGTCGTGCTTAGGCTATATCAAAGATCAGGGCCTCTGCTTCAGGCGCACCTGTCAATAAGATTGACGATTCATCAGTGATGCGCGCACCATCGCCGGCATGGAGGAGGTGACTGTTGACTTCAGCAGCGCCCGAAGCTAACTGCACGTAAGCCCGTCGACCGGGCGCCAACGTGTGAGTCACGCTGCTGCTTTTTTCCAGCACACTCGAGTAGATGCGGATATCCTGATGTACGGTGACTGAACCGTCGTGTCCGTCTGGAGACACCAGAAGACACAGCCGGTTGCGTTTATCATTGATGGGAAAATACTTCTGCTCATAGCTTGGAGCTAATCCGATAGTCTTGGGCAGGATCCAAATCTGGAGAAAATGTACCAGCTCGCTTTGTGACGCGTTGTACTCGCTATGGGTAACACCGGTTCCTGCGCTCATTCGCTGCACATCGCCAGGACTGATGATCGAACCGTTCCCCATGCTATCGCTGTGTTTCAGCGCGCCCTCCAGCACGTAACTGACGATTTCCATGTCGCGGTGCCCGTGCGTACCGAAACCTTGACCTGGCTGCACGCGATCTTCGTTAATGACACGCAGGCTGCCGAACTGCACATGATTTGGATCATGGTACTCGGCAAACGAGAACGTGTGGTAGCTATCGAGCCAACCGTGGTTGGCATGCCCGCGCTCTTCACTCTTGCGGATTTTGATCATCGGTTTCCCCCGTAAGGCCAAGACAGCAGCCAGAAAGTGAGCAACAGATCGCGCTCCAGTTCGTGCTTCTTCCGCAGCAAGGATCGTCGGAAGCTCTTATCAGAGTTTAGTCTACGGTGGGCCAGCAGCTTGAACTCATGGTGGTGAGTATGCATAGCCAGGCATCATTAAGCTAGCCGCCCGTCGGTTTTAGTTTCGGACCGCCGTCCATAGCCATTCAGTTCTGATATGAGAGCCATTGCAAAACCTCATTGGCGCGTATTCTCAGATAGCACTTTTGCGATGACCGGGCAATTTCTTCAAAGGCACAACCTCGGCAGTTTTCTTGAGTCCAGCAGCCACCAGAATGTAGCTTCTGCTCATCAGGGTGCAGGCGGCGATCCCGGCTTTCTTCACGGTGCATCTTCAGGCCAGCAGCAGGGTTACTCAGGTTCGGTATGCCCAGCGTCCTTTCTTGTGCATTACGTAGCGCTGTTCCCCACTGGCTCCCCATTCGGCTGCCATTTAGTGGGCTTTAATCACCTAGACCTGTCCGACTCCCCGTTATTGTTTATGGTGTTCTGCCTCTGCGCTCTTTTCTGGCTTTTCATCCAATCCGGGCAAATGTTCACCAAAATAACCACCGAGCAGACCGACCACCGCACCTATGAGCACCTCGGCCGTCCGCATAGCCGCGTTCACCCAGGGGGTTGAATTGTTTAAGTGGGAAAAGATGACGATGATCAGAAGTGTCGAGACCACTTGTCGCCCCCGATCTGCAAACCCCAGCAACTGACTTATCAGCATGGCTGGGACAATGACCAGGGCCAAATCCCACATATGCGGTGGAATCCAGAGCAGATAAGCCAAGGCCACGGCTGCGCCAAATAGAGCGGAACCCATGGTCGAAAAGAAGCTGCTGCGGGTAGTAACACGGTCGTCTTTGTATACGGCTAATACCGTAACGGCGGCCCACAAGGCACCGACTACGGCTGCTCCTCCATGCAGCGGAGCCATCAGGTCAAACTCGTATCCCAGCAGATAGGCCATGATCACCAGGATGGTAATGTAGATACTTCGGACATACGCATCCCAGTGGCCTAGACGCTGTTCAGTCTCGTGGACTTTGCGGCGTGCGGTTTCAGGCAACATGTTCATACGCTCCGACATGGCGGTGAGGTAAGCGCATTTTCAGTTCCCGGCAGACTTCCGGATATCGTCTGGACCTATCGGAGCGATAGAGTCACCCTTTAAGGTATAAGCCTTCCCGAACCCGGCGATATAACGCCCGGATAAAGGATCAAAAGCAAACAGGCGAAAGTCCGGTAACTGGAATAAGAGTTCCATGATGCCGCCGAACTTGGCCTTGAACTGTTCGTAGAGTATGTGACAAATTTCGGTCTCCCTGAAGATTTCATGGACATCGCAGGTATAGCTCACGCGCTTTCTGGCAAGCACCTGAGGGGCACCCTGTTCATCCGCGATGAACAGGATCCCCGTGGGCTTTTTAGCAGCCAGATGGGCCGTATGCGAGGAAAGTCCACTCACGGCAGTATAAAACTGACGAGTTGCCATATCATGAATAAATGGTGCTATAGATGCCTCTGGGAGACCTGCTGAATCCAGTGTTGCCAGAGTCATGGTTTGTGTATGGGCGATCAGATTGTTTATTTCAGTGGCAACGACTTCTGTGCTTTCCATCATGGTCACGCCTCACTCAACGGATTCTTCGGTTAAGCCAAAGAGTATGGTCCACACCACCGGAAAGACCCAAGGCGGGGGTGTAGAGCTGGCTTTTGCCCCGGCCCAGTTTATCAGCATCGTTGAAGTCGGTCACATTGATCACGCCGGTCAGGTCGTTGGGTTCGGCTGGGCGATGTCGCCCTTGGCTTTGCCTCTATCAGTAATATGCATTATACCCCGCTCGGTTGGATCCACGAGACTGGCCTGAGCAATGTAGGTTTTTGCCCACCCCACACGGGAGTCGGGGAGTTCTGGCAAAGCTTCAGTTCCTTTAATGCAAATATGGATGCTTCCTATTGTGGATATCTTGACCGTCCAAATAACCAGCGGAAATATCCTGGAACCACTCGTAATTCCTCAAAAAACAGATAGAATGCGGGCGTGATGTAAAGGGTCAGGAACTGTGAAAATATCAGGCCGCCCACTACCGCAATACCTAGAGGTACCCGGCTGCCAGCACCGGCACCAAAACCGATGGCAATGGGTAATACACCGAGGATTGCTGCAAAAGTGGTCATCATAATCGGGCGATAACGAATGGAGCAGGCATCGACAATGGCATCGAAGGCATCTGCGCCTTCGCGACGGCGGCTGACGGCAAAATCGACGAGAATGATCCCGTTTTTCTTGACCAGTCCCAGCAGCATGATGATCCCGATAAAGCTATACAGGTCGAGGGGTTCGTTAAAAATGACCAGCGACAGCAAAGCGCCGAAGGCGGCAAGGGGCAATGCCGTCAGAATGGTCAGGGGATGCAGAAAATGCTCATAGAGAATGGCTAATACCACATAAATCAGCAAGACGGTCGCCAGCAACAGGAAGGGCAAAGATTTGAAAGCCGACTGGAATTGCGCGGCATTTCCTCCCAGATGACCGACAATCCCCGCAGGAAGTACTTCTGTGGCTGATTTTTGCAGGGCAGATATGGCGGTACCCAGGCTGACCCCCGGCCTCAGATTGAAGGAGATGGTGGTCGAAGGCTGACCATCATGTTGCATCAGGTTTAGGGGGGCGGCATCGTAATGAAACTCGGCCACCGCCGAGAGCGGTACCAAAGCACCTCCGGCACCGGGGACGCTCAGGGTGGATAGGGCATTGATGTTTTTCTGATAGCGCGGTTCAAGTTCAATGATCACTTCATACTGATTATTGGCGCCGTAAATAGTCCCCACCTCATGACCGCCGAATGCCAGACCCAGGGTGTTTTCGATCGCCGCAGGAGTGACACCCAACGCGGTTGCTCTTGGGCGGTTGATACGGATGGCTACCTGAGGATTGTTATTCTGCAGACTGTTACTGACAGAACGGAGTTGCGGCAAGCGACGGAGGGCTTCCGTCATCTTGAGGGTCGCGGCATTTAGATTCGTCCAGTTGCCACCCATGAGTTCATAGTCATAGCTGCCATTGCCGCTGGCAGTACCGGAGTGCGCACTTTGAGGTCCTTGAAATACGATTTGGACATTGTGAAAACGGCGCGTTGTGTGATCGAGTGCGGTGATGATTTCCCCGGTTTGTGGGGCATAGCCGTTGCGAATGTGGATGAACATATGCCCGGAACTGGGGCTGCCGAAGCCTCCTGGACCCTGTCCTGCCGAAGAGACTACCGACTGAATGCGCGGATCGGCTTTGACCACCTTGGCGATCTCCGCTTGTTCGCCGCTAATCTCGGCAAAAGTCATTCCGGTCGGATACTCGATGTTGGCATTGATCGTTCCTGAATTCTGGTTGGGCAAAAAAGCTTTCGGTACGATCATCAGCAGCCAGACACTCCCCGCGAGAGATAATCCGGTCAGCGCCAGCATCCAGTATTTGTGCTGCAGCGCTACCTTCAGGGTGCGGATATAAAAACCCCGACTTCCCTTGAAAAAGCGCTGGAATATTCCGTTTTCCGGAAGGTGTCCTTGATCCTGGAGGTCATGCTGTGCATTGAGGTGGCTGGGTTTGAGATAACGGCTGCAGAGCATGGGGGTCACCGTCAGGGCGACGATGCCAGAAATCAGAATGACCACGGCGATACAGACCCCGAAGTCGGAAAACAAGTGCCCGATGAAACCGCCCAGAAAAATCAGAGGCAGAAAGATGATGGACAGAGACAAGGTCATCGATAGCACGGTGAAGCTGATTTCCTTGCTGCCATTCAAGGCGGCGGCTCGGCCCACTTCGCCTCGATCAATATGCCGGTTGATGTTTTCGAGCATCACGACCGCGTCGTCGACCACGAATCCGACGGAAAGTGTCAATGCCAGAAGGGTTAGGGTGTTGATGCTGAAGCCGAGGAGCATCATCACCAGAAAGGTGCCTAGCAGAGACAGTGGGATGGCTGCCGCGCCGATGAGGGTGGCGGACGGTCGCCGCAAAAATATCCACATGACACCCGCTACCAGAATGCTGGCCAGAATCAGGGTCATCAGGACTTCATGCACAGCGGCACGTATGTAGTCGGCCAGATCGAAAACCTGGGTCAGATGCACGCCTCCCGGCATGGCGGCCTGAAGTTGCGGAAGCAGGGCACGAATTTTATCGGAGATGGCCACGGTATTGCTGCCGGGCTGTCGGACCACGGCCAGGACAATTCCCGGGGTACGATTGATCCAGGTTTCCTGCTCGTTGTATTGCGTACTGTTAATGGCCTTGCCGACGGCACTGAGGGGCACCGCCTGTCCACCTTCATAAGCCAGAACCAGGTGATTAAAGGCGTTTGCTGTGTGAAGCTGACCATGGACCTGGGTTGCGAAATCCTGCCCGCCCCCGGTCAGCGTACCGCCCGGCAGGTTCACATTGGCGTTGCCGAGGGCGCTTTGTACTGCCTGCAGGCTGAGTCCCCGGGCGGAGAGGGCAAAGGGATTCACATAGATGCGCACGGCATAGGTCTGGGCGCCGTAGACCTGGACATCCGATACCCCGGCAATGCCCGACAAGGCAGTACTCACCTTGGTTTGCGCATATTTGTCCAGCTCGTACAGCGGCATGTTGGGAGCCGACATACCGATATAAAACACCGGTTGGGCGGAGGGGTTCATCTGCCGTACCGAGGGCGGTTCCGGCATGCCCGGGGGCAGAAAATGCTGAGCCTGGGCGACGGCATTGGAGACTTGCTGGGTAGCACCTAGAGGAGATTTGTTGAGATTGAACTGCAAGGTGATCTGGGTAACGCCATCCTGACTGACGGCGCTCATGGAGTTGAGGCCGGGGATGCTGGAAAACTGTCTTTCCAGAGGTGTCGCCACTGCGCTCGACATGGTCTTGGGGCTGGCTCCGGGGAGCTGTGCGGTGACCATGACCATGGGAAAACTGACGTTGGGTAACAGGGCGGTGGGTAACTGCAAATAGGCGAATAAGCCAAGCAGGGCCACAGCCGCTGCCAACACGGTGGTGGCAACAGGACGGCGGATGAACGGTTCGGACAAATTCATGGTTGAAGGACTCGAACCGACGAGCCGGGATGCAGGCGGGTCGGAGCGCCTACGATGACCGCCTTCCCGGACAGACGGGGTGCCGCAATGGCTACCTGGTTTCCGTCTTGCCCGAGGAACTTGATGGGGTTCATGACCGCCTTGCCATCGTTGATAGTGTAAACAAAGGATCCGGAAACCCCTTGCTGTAGGGCATTTGCAGGAATGATCAGTGCGTTGCGCAGTTGTCTGACCGTGAAATCCACCTGTACATATTCACCGGGCCAGAGCAGAGACTGCTGGTTGGGTATGCTGGCCCGCGCAGTGACCGTGGCGGAGCTGGTATTGACGGTATTGTCAATGACGGTAACTTTGCCCTGGCCAATCAGGTGCTGGTGATTTTCGTCCCAGATGAGCACTTTGCCGGTCTGGTGAGCGACGGCCGTATGCAGGTCATCGAGGTACGTTTCGGGCAGGCTGAACTGGACATTCATGGGTTGAATCTGGTTGATGGTGACCAGTTGGGTGCTGTTCGCCGTGACTAGATTGCCAGACTTGAGATTCAGGATGCCGACCGTGCCACTGATCGGGGCGGTGATCCGGGTTTCCGCCAGGGTGATCCGTGCACTCTGCAAAGCTGCCCGATCTGCGGCAACGGTTGCGGCCGCTGTGTCAGCTTGTGCCTGGGCTTGCTGGACCGTCTGGCGGGTGACGTAGTCTTTGCTGAGTAGGGGGGCATAGGCCTTTACCTGGGCATCGTCATACTGTTCCTGCGCTATCTCGCCATGTAAGTTGGCGCGATCCTGGGCGACCTGCGCGGCGGGCGTGGCGGGATCAATCTGGAACAGCAACTGGCCTTTCTGCACAGTTTGTCCCGAGTGGAGAGCGACTTGCTGCAGAATCCCGCTGACCTGCGGAGTAACCGTGACACTATGCGAAGCGACCGCCTGCCCGAGTGTGTTGACTACGATAGGCATGCCGCCCGTATGCACGAGAGCCGTTTCGACAGGGAGTGGCTGGTGCTTGCGTACATGGTCATGTTTTGCACAACCGTTCAGAACTAGGAGTGCCGTTGCCAGAAGTAGGGTGATCCTGCCAGAAATTCGTCGGGTCATGGAGTCGTCTCCGTAGCATTTGCTGCTTTTGGCAGCCCGATCATCCCCAGGGCGTTGGCAAGATTGGCCAGTTGCACATAGGCGGTGGTGATGTCCTGAATACGCGTTTGTTCGGCAGTGGTGAGGGTGGCCTGGGCGGTGAGCAGATTGAGCATGGTGGAGAGTCCTACCTGGTATTGCGCACGAATAGCCGCGAGAGAAGCTTGGGCACTACGGACCGCTAGTTGTGCAGCGGAAGCTGCCGAGCGGGCCCCCATGACCGTCTGATAATCCTGATATACGGTTAAGGCAATGCTTTGGGTCTCCTGGTTTAATGAAGCCCGTGCGCTGCGTTCCTCCCGACGAGCCTGCTGGATCTGGTAGCTGTCATGAAAGCCGGTAAAGAGGGGCACTTTCAGAGAGAATCCGATAGCCCAGTTTTGCGAAGGTTGCAGTCCATTCTGAAAGCGTTTTCCAGCGGATGCGGAGGCGCTCAGGGTCGGCAGCCCCTGTGCCTGGTCCTCCCGTAGGGTCGCACGGCTGGCAAGAATTTGCGCGGCTGCCGCCTGCACGTTGGGATTATTCTGGGTCGCACGAAAAACCAGAGATTGCACAGAAGGCGTGATACTGGGTGGTAGTCGATGGGTATTCAGGGGAACCAGGGGAATGGGGTTGGCGGGTGGCAGCCCGCAACTCTCCGCCAAAGCGGCCTGGTCCGAGAGGACGGTGGCTTTCGCCGAAATCCATTGTGCTTGAGCCTGGGCCAGCGCAGACTGTGCCTGCAGTACATCGGCGATGGTCGCCATGCCGGAATGCCGTTTGAGACTGGCGGCGTCTAGATTGGCGCGATCTTCTACAACCGTTTTTAGGTAAGCCCCGACCAGCGCCTGCTCCCCAATCAGTTGATAGTAGTTCTGGGTCACGCTCAGGGCCACCTTGGTCAGTGCGGCGTTGTTGTCAAAGCCGGAGATGTAGAGCTGGGCGAGAGCGGCATCCCTTTGCGCAGCACGCAAGCCAAAGTCCAGCAGCACATAACTCAAGCTAAGTGTGGCAGAATGGCTGTTGATGATGGGGATGCTGAAACCTGCGGTGGTGTTGCCTTGCGAACGGGCAGCATTATCGGTGAGAGACATGCTGGGCAGGTAAGCCGATTCTGCAACTCCCAGCCCCGCTGCAGAGGCTTGCAGATTTTCGAAAGCAACCCGTGTTTGCGGGTTATGGGCGAGGGCATAGGTGGTCAGCGCGGTCAAGCTTTGTGGTTTCGTAACGGTTTGTTCTTCAGGCAGCTTGCTCTGTGGGAGTTCGAGCCCGTGGACTTGCCATCTTACTCCCAGCGGTTGTTTTGCCCATCCTCGAGTATCGAAGGGATCATGGACCAGTATGTCGAGCGGGGCCGCATGCGCACCAGGAATGAAAAGCAGCGCTAATAAGGGTAACCGTAGGCTCAAATAAATCCGTAAGAAAAGGTGCGCCAGATTTATTTTGCGCACTGTCAGAAAGACGCCATTTTTTAAAAAATAACCGGTAGTGGCCTGAACGCTGGCCCATGCACCTACACTCAAAATCCCCATGGCTACGGAAAGCAAACGGTGACACGGCATTACGACTCCTGATCTGGTTGTTACCGGCGGCTAATCTATTTCAAATTATGAATTTGGCATAGTTATATGACAGTATGACGACGGTTTGATGACGAATTTCTGACAAATTCAAAAAATGTCTGCAATCGTCTCACCTTTTGGCCGTTCCTGAAAGACGTTCCTTCGGTTCAGCAAGCCGTGTGCCAAGTCGACCGTATAGTGACGAATATCTACAGAAACCAATTAAATCGAGAAGTAATTCATTGCGGGGCTGACTCCAGATCGGCCTGACAGGCAATGCTGCCCGAAAAATGGGCCCCATAATGATGCAACGCACGATGTTGATGCGGTGCGGCGGACCAGAATCAGGTGACTCCGGAATAAAAGCCGAGATTCGCGAGGATGCTTCCGCTGACCACAACAGCTATTGATGCTCCTGTGTGAATCATTTCGAGTAGAAAAAGGCGGACAGGATGCCTGCCTCTCGCTTACGTTGTCCAGAGGGTCGTAAGAAATTGGTATACATCAGCCGTCGTGACGACATGCCCCTACATAATGTCCGGTTACCGTGTCGTTGATCGGAAAGTGATAGCCATCCGCATTCACCTGTCCGGTAACAGTGGACCGGAACCTACGCCCCACACCGGTGACCGTCAGATGAACCGTCATGTGTATATGCGCAGCACCGCCTTGTGGTTGCCTTGAGAGGCAATTCTCCTGAAAAACCGTCCGCCCGTTGCCTTCGATAACCGGCACCCCCGTAGTCATACAGGTCGATCCCTGTTTTGACATCATCCAGGAGGTAAAGGCTTGACCGTGATTACATACGGTAGAGGTGTCCTTGATGCCACTTCCGTTGGCAACGCTCGTATCTTTCCATTCACCGCGCTTCATGTGCGGCAGTCCTTGCGCAAACGCCCTTGTTGAAAATGCCGCCACACATGCCATCAGCACTATTTGACGAATACGCATATTTTCTCCGACACTGCGCCATAAAAAAACACGAATAGGACACCATTTTTCCGTAGGACGGGAAGGTTTGTCCAGCACCCACAAAATTTTGGAGGATATCCATGCACATTAAGTTCAAAGCTCCCTCTGGACGACCAACGAATAGATATTCGATAGATGCTAATCGCCAGCTAGAAGGCAACAAACTGTTTCCACAGCATGTACAGCCCAACAGCAATGACGACCGTCGCAAAGACATAGCGCATAATAGTTTTCTTCTGACCTAGCCGGTTAGCAAGCATGACACCCAGCCATCCGCCTACCACGCCTCCTATTATGTATTCAGCAGCAATCCGCCAATCAACTAACCCAGACCACGCGTAACTTGCCGCCGTGGTTGCTCCCAATGCCGAGACGGCAACCAGCGAGGATCCAATCGCGTTGATGATAGGGAGGCGGGCAGAGCGCATGAGCGCGGGAACGATCAGAAATCCGCCCCCGATGCCGAAGAATCCTGAAAGGATCCCAACACCACTACCGTAAGCATATACGCGCTTTTGGTTCTTTGCCGGGACTGGACATGATGGATGCGTTTCAGTGCGGTACATGCGCGCTCCCACATATAACATAAGCAGGGCAAAGAGAAACAACAGATGTTTCCCACTTACTGCCTTGCCCAACTCCGAGCCAACAAGTGCCCCTGCTATCCCGGCACCGGCAAAGCGCAACGCAGTTCCCCAGCGGACATTACCCGCACGATGATGATGGAATAGGCTGTACAGTGCGGTTAATGAAACAGCGAGAGCCGTTGTTCCAATTGCTATGTGCGGCTCCGAGAGACCGACGAAATATACGAGAAGTGGCACGGCCAGTACTGAACCCCCACCTCCAATCAACCCCAGTGAAAAACCAACAATCACACCTGAGATGACGCTAGAAATGGTTTGAAACGTTGTAATGCTTATAGGAATCATCTGGTTGCACCTGATCTTTTCATCTATAGAGCCTATTATGCCATAAATGGCTGTCAGCTAGCTTCGATGAGCACATTAATGCCATCGCCAGGTAGAACGATCCGGGCGATAGCCGCTTTAAGCTTCTCGCTTTTGCCATCGGGCCAGTCCGCAACAAGCATTACCATAGCAAACCGCCCATGGCTATAGTTCCGCATCAGTGGGGGTGGAGGAGCCAACCCGCGATGGGTCCTAGGTATCAGGATGGCATTTGCTTGACGCTCCCCCGGTGAGGTTCTAGCATCGCTACCATGCAAATTCTGGTAAATGGTGTGGCGCGTGAGGTGCCGGAGCAGATGACGCTGCTGGCGCTGCTGGCGGATTTGGGCTGGGCGGATCGTCGTGTGGCCGTTGAATGCAATGGTGAAATTGTACCGCGCAGCACGCATGCCACAGTGGTGATGATGGCTGGTGACCGCCTGGAGATCATCCAGGCGGTGGGCGGCGGATAAGCGCCTTGCGCTAACCCCTTTTATGAGGCGAAGATAAAATACGATGCGTAAAGATCCTTTGGTGATTGCGGGGCGGGAGTACCAGTCCCGCCTGCTGGTAGGTACAGGAAAATATAAGGATTTTTCCGAGACGCGGGCGGCCGTCGATGCGGCCGGTGCGGAGATTGTTACGGTGGCACTGCGCCGGGTGAATCTGGGGCAAAATAAAGACGAGGCCAATCTGCTGGAGTTCTTGCCGGCGGACCGCTTTACCATCCTGCCGAACACGGCGGGGTGCTATACGGCGGAGGACGCGGTGCGCACCTGCCGTCTGGCGCGGGAGCTGGGTGACTGGAAACTGGTCAAGCTGGAAGTCATCGGTGACCCTCAGACCCTTTACCCGGATATGCGGCAGACCTACGAGGCCGCCAAAACCCTCATCGCCGAGGGTTTTGAGGTGATGGTGTACAGCGTGGATGATCCTGTGGCGTGCAAGGTCTTTGCGGAGATGGGCTGTGTGGCGGTGATGCCGTTGGCGGCGCCCATCGGTTCCGGTCTCGGTATTCGCAATCCATACAATCTGCGCATCATTCTGGAGCAGGCGACAGTACCGATTCTGGTGGATGCCGGTGTGGGCACAGCGTCCGATGTGGCGGTGGCGCTGGAGCTGGGTTGCGATGGGGTGTTGTTGAATACCGCCATTGCCGCCGCCAAAGATCCCATTCTCATGGCCGAGGCGATGCGCTTAGGGGTAGATGCGGGGCGCAAGGCTTTTCTGGCGGGACGCATGCCGCGCAAGCTATATGCCAGCGCCAGCAGTCCTGTGGATGGCCTTTTTTTTGAGTAGCAACGACGTCTTGGAATACGCGCGTACGGCACCTCTTGATGAGGAGTTTGTCGAGAGAGTGGAACGTCTGGTCATGGGTGCCGTGCCCGGCGGTGTGCTGCCCGACTATGCGGAAGACTGGGACGAGGCGGAGCGCCTGATTGCCAGGCTGGGCGATCAGGGGGTGGGCGTGCGCCTGGAGTATATGGTGGATGAAAACGGCCAGCGCTGGCACGTCTATATGGATTGGCAGGAGCCGGTCAGCCACGAATGGCAGTTGACCGAGGCGGAAGAAATGACTGCGGCGCAGGCGGTGACGCGGGCAGCGCTGGTCTGGTTTTACCAGCAGGAGATCACGGCGGCTAGCGCCCAGCCGCCGGACGGCTGGGCCTATTTTGAGGTGGTGGAACGCCTGGGTATGGCGCGGGATATGCTGGCACGCTCTTTGGACGATCATCCGGTGCTGGCCGAGGAGACGGAGATGATGACCCGTTATCAGGAGCTCCTGGAAAAATTCAATGCGCTCTATGAGCTGGCCAATCAGGCGCTGGATCTGCGTCTCGGCGCACCGGCACGTAGCACCATGCATTAGGCCTAACGCTCCATGCATATTCACGTCCTCGGCATCTGCGGGACTTTTATGGCGGGCATCGCGCTGCTGGCACGGGCGGCGGGGCATCAGGTAACAGGCTCGGATGTCCATACTTATCCGCCCATGAGTGATTTGCTGGCCCGCGAAGGGGTTACGGTCTATGAGGGTTATGATCCCGCCCAACTGAATCCCGCCCCCGACATGGTACTCATCGGCAATGCTCTGTCGAGGGGGAATCCTTGCGTGGAGGCTGTGCTGGATCGGCAGATTCCTTATGACTCCGGCCCGGCCTGGTTGTCCCGGGAGATTTTGCAAAGCCGCTGGGTGCTGGCGGTGGCGGGTACTCACGGCAAGACCACGACGACCTCCATCCTGACCTGGATATTGCAGGAAGCGGGGCTCAATCCGGGTTTTCTGATTGGCGGTGAAGCGCGTAACTTTGGCGTATCCGCACGTTTGACGGACAGCCCTTTTTTGTGATTGAGGCGGATGAGTATGATACGGCCTTTTTCGATAAGCGCTCCAAATTCGTGCACTATCACCCGCGGTCGCTGATTCTCAATAACCTGGAATACGACCATGCCGATATATTCCCGGATATGGATGCGATCATCACCCAGTTCCACCATCTGCTGCGCACGGTGCCGGGCACGGGTGCGATCATCATGAATGCTGCGGCACCGGCACTGAAACAAGTGCTGGAGCGGGGGTGCTGGACGCCGCTGCAACGTTTTGCCGGAGAAGGTGAGTGGCAGGTGCGGCTCGCTACTTTGGATGGCTGCCGTTTTAGCGTGCTGGAGCGGGGCGTGGAGCGCGGACGCGTCAGTTGGGACATGGCCGGAGCCTTCAATGCCGAGAATGCGCTGGCGGCCTTGCTGGCGGCGCGTCATGCCGGAGTGCCGCTGGCGGTTGGTTGCGCCGCTTTGCAGCGCTTTCAAGGGGTGCGGCGGCGCCTGGAACTGCGGGGTAAAGCCGCCGGCGTGGCGGTGTATGACGACTTCGCCCATCACCCTACGGCCATTGCGGCTACTATTGCGGCCCTGCGTGGGCGGATGGCGGGAGAGAAGGGACGCCTGGTGGCGGTGCTGGAGCCGCGCTCCAATACCATGAAGATGGGGGTGCACCGGCAGACGCTAGGACAGAGCTTACAGAGTGCGGATCGGGCGTTTGTCTATGCCCCCGCGGATGTCGGTTGGGATGTGGCGACCGCACTGGGTTCTGCCGCGCAGGTTTACGCGGATATGGATGCACTCCTGGGGGCGCTGGAGGCCGAGTTGCGTGCAGGGGACCAAGTGCTCATTATGAGCAATGGTGCTTTCGGCGGGATTCATGGACGCTTGTTGGAACGCCTCATGCACCGGGATTCATCGGCAGAACCGTAATCCCGGATTCAATCCGGATCAAGGAGCAGCAATGGAAGATTGGCGACGGCAGGACCGGATTTGTGTAGCCATTACAGGCGCTTCCGGGGCGGCCTATGGGATGCGGCTGGTGGAGGTGCTGCTGACCGCCGGGGTGCGCGTCCATCTGCTGATATCGGACGCGGCGCGGATTGTTTGCCGTGAAGAACTGGATCTGGAACTCCCGGCTGCGGCAGAGGCCGTGACCCGCTTTCTCAATGAACGGTTCGGTGTCGAGCCGGATTTGTTGTCCGTTTATGCCCAGGATGATTGGTTTTCTCCTGTGGCCTCAGGCTCCAACGCAGCGCAGGCCATGGTGGTTTGTCCTTGTTCTGGAGGAACGCTGGCGGCCATTGCCCACGGGCTGTCCGAGAATCTGATCGAGCGCGCCGCGGACGTGATGCTGAAGGAAGGCCTGAAACTCATTCTGGTGCCCCGTGAAAGTCCCATCTCCACGATTCATCTGGAAAATATGCTGACGCTGGCGCGAATGGGCGTGCGGATTTTGCCAGCAAGTCCCGGCTTCTACCATCGTCCGCAAAAAATCGAAGATCTGGTGGATTTTATTGTGGCGAGGATTCTGGATCAATTGGGGCTGCCGAACCGAATCGGATGGCGTTGGGGGAACCGGGAGGTGGTTCCCGCAGCAGATTGAAATCAGGTGTCGGCGCTTAACATTTGCCGCCGGCACGGAGACCGGTCAGCAGGCGTTCGCCGCGTTCCCCGTGGAAGAACTCACGGATGTAAGGGTGGTCCACCTGTTGAATCTCGGTAAGCGGCCCCACCGTCAGCACCTTGCCGTCGGCGAGCACGGCGACGCGGTCCGCTGTGGCGGCAAGGCTGTCGAGGTCATGGCTGATCATAACGACGGTGAAGCCGATGTCGCCGTGGACCTGGCGGAGCAGGGCGTCAAATTCGGCGGCGGCGATGGGGTCGAGCCCGGAGGTGGGTTCATCGAGAAAGAGAATTTCCGCCTCCATAGCCAGCGCACGGGCGAGGGCGACCCGCTTGATCATTCCGCCCGATAATTCGGCGGGTAATTTCCATGCGTCACTGGGATTCAGGCCTACCATTTGCAGCTTCAGGGCTACCAGATTGCTGATTTCGGCGCGGGTCAAGTGGCCCCACTCGTGCAGCGGAAAGGCGATGTTTTCAAAAACCGTCAAGGCGCTGAACAGGGCACCTTGCTGAAAAAGCACTCCCCAGCGCTGGCGCAGGGCAATCTGTTCGCGCAGATGGAGCGCTTGCGGATTTTCGCCAAGAATGGTCATCTGCCCTTCGGCGATGGGGACGAGGCCCATCATGGCGCGCAGCAGTGTGGTTTTGCCGGTACCGCTGCCACCGACGATGGCGAGTATTTCGCCGCAATGTATGGTCAGATCAAGGTGCCGCTGAATCCAATGGGTTCCGAACCGGGTGGCGATGTCGGTCAGGATGATGGCGTCGGGGCGAGCCATCAGTTGGTAATTCCCGTATTGGAAAAGATCAGGGCAAGGATGGCATCAATGAGGATAACCAGGGTGATGGACACGACCACTGAGTTAGTGGTTTCCCGGCTTAGGCTAGTGGTGTTGGGCTGTACCTTAAGGCCATGAAAGCCTGCGATCCACGCAATAAGGACGCCAAAGATCGCCCCTTTGGCAATACCCAGCCACAGGTTAAAACTCGGGACCGCGATGGGCATTTGTTGGATGAAGAAGGTGGTGCCGATGTTGAGCTCCAATTTGGCCACGAGCATGGCCCCGAGGAGTCCCACCACGTCGGTCCAGAGGACGAGTAGTGGCATGACCAGCGCCAGGGCGATGACCTTGGGCAGAATCAGGCGGCGGATCGGGGGGATACCGAAAGTGCGCAGGGCGTCCAGTTCTTCGGTTACGCACATGCCGCCGATTTGCGCGGTGAACGCGGAGCCGGAACGCCCCGAAAGAATGATCGCGGTAATCAACGGCCCGAATTCGCGCAGGATGCTTAGACCGGCAATGTTGACGATGTAAATGTTGGCGCCATATTGGGCGAGCGTTGAGGCCGACTGAAAAGAAATCACTACACCGATGAGGAAGCCGATCAGGGTAAGGATGGGCAGTGAGTTAGGACCGGTATTGACGACGGTGGCGGAGATTTCACGCCACGGAAAGCTGCGCGGGTGGCGCAGTCCGCGCCCACACTCCAGCAAAAGGGCGCCCAGGAGCAGAAAAAGTCCCCAGAGGTCGCGTCCTGTTTCGATCAGGGACGTACCTAGTTGGTCAAGAAAGTGCCAGGGGCGGTGGGGTGGAGTGGTAATCGGCTGAATCTGCGCCAGACGGGCAAAAATACGGTGTTGCTGGGCTTCCATCCGGATATTTTCAGGCAGTTGGCGACCCCAGGCCTGCCAGAGCAGGAGTGCCCCGGCGCTGTCGAGCGCCTCGATGGCGGTGAGGTCCCACAGTATTTCCGGACCCAGGTTCCGTAGTGCCGCTTCTTGTGCTGCAAAATTGCCGCCAAGGCGTCGCAGAGTCCAGCGCCCGCTGAGGCGCAGCGTCTGGCCGTCGCGTTCCCAGTTCGGTTGCTGTGGTCTACCTTTCGTCATGCGCGGATCTGGGCTTTTCTCGGTCATTCCTTAGGCTATACTCGGCGACTGGCGTTTGCAGGAGTACACACGGATGACTATTGTTGCACGAAGTTCCGGCTTCACCCAATGGTTTCGGCGCTGGTCCACGCTGCTGCTGGTCGCGCTGCCACTCAGCGCCTGCAGCGCGTTTCCTGTGCACCATCCGGAGGTACAGTTACTGGGTATCCAGCCGGAGTCTGTGGGGCTGGTCTCGCAGACGTTTTTACTGTCGCTCAAGGTCAGCAACCCCAATGCCCGCGCGCTCCATGCCAAGGCAGGGGAGGCGCGTTTATATGTGCAGGACCGGCAGGTGGCTTACGGCTTGCTGGATAAGCCGGTCGATGTGCCCGCCTACGGCAGCGCCACGGTGACGATACCGGTCACTGGCAATTTTCTGACATTGCTGGGGAATCTCGGCAGTGTCAGCGCTAGGACTGGGCTCCCCTATGCAGTCAAAGGTTACCTCGTAACGGGCATGCTCGATATGCGGATACCTTTTACCGTCACTGGGGCTTTGCATCTGCCGTTGTCGCCGAGACCCAGCGCAGTCTTGCCTTGAGTGCGAGGTGGTCGGAGAGCGGTTCGGTGACGGTTTCAATCGCTGTAAATTCCAGGTCTGGGCTACAAAGGATGTGATCGAAGGAAAAGCGCGGTGACCAACTGGGAAAGGTGGGCGGGCTCCAGGGCGGCGCCTGCAATCCACTTTCGTTGAGGAGCAGACGTATTTCCGGGGAGCGGGCCGTGCAGTTCAGGTCGCCCATGAGAATGAGGTTCGGGCGTCCGCGCAGACGTTGGGCGAGATCGCGTATCTGACTCAGGCGTGCGTGACGGCTGAGGCCGAGGTGGGTGATGATCACTGTCAGGGGTCTTCCGCCAACATCGAGTCGGTTTTCCAGCATGCCGCGCCCCTTCATAAAGCTAGGCAAGGAATGCGCTATGGTCTCTTCAATGGGCCAGCGGGAGAGAATGCCGTTGCTGTGCTGGGCGAAGTCGCCAAAGTCGCGGGTACGTTGTTGCGCCCAGTAAGGGAAATGGGCGCGTTCAGCGAGAAATCCCGCCTGATTGACATACTGGCTGCGAAAAGAGCCGGCATCGACTTCGTTGAGTCCGGCGATGTCGGTTTCCTTCAAAATCATGGCGATCCGTTCCAGGTTGCGCAGACTCTGGCCGTGCGGCATCACATACTTCCAGCCGTGCAGGAGCATGTGCCGGGCGCGATGGGAACCGATGCCCACCTGGATATTGAAAGACGTCACAGAAAACGCTGAGGTGTCAGTCATGGTCGAGCTCAATGTCGAGTTCCTGCCAGCGCGTGTCATCACCAGCGCGGGTGAATGCGCGCAGGAGAATTACCCCTTTGATGTCCGCAGCCAGTAGTATCTGATAGGGGGTGCCGGTGGGGACGATATCCGCGATGGGAGCGGCGGCGTGAGCGTAATGTGCGAAAGATATCTCGCCACGGGACCGGATCAACGCGAGTGCGGTGGCAAAGCGCGCCGGTGGGCAAGGATAGACGGAGACGGGCACGCCGGCGCTAGCGCCGATAAGTCCTTCGCCAACACCTGCTTGCAGGTCTGCAAGCAGGGCGTTGGCCAGAGTGCGCGGCAGTTTCAGGCGCTTCACGCGCAGACGCCACAGGCCGGGTCGCGGCGCAGGGCGATCTGCCGCCACTGCCAGCTTTGTGCATCCATCAGCAGGAGTTGCCCGGCCAGCGGGGAATGGCCCGTGCAGAGCAAGCGAATGGCCTCTGTCGCCTGCATACTGCCGAGTACGCCGAGGAGCGGGCCAAGGACGCCGCTGCGTGAGCAGGTGTCTTCGGTGTCCTCCATGCCATCCGGGTAGAGACAGGCATAGCAGGCGCTTTCCGGCACACGAAAATCAAAGACGGCGAGTTGCCCCTCCCAGCGGATGGCCGCAGCGCTGACCAGAGGTTTGCCGGTGTTCCGGCAGACGCGGTTGATGGCGTGGCGGCTGCTGAAGTTGTCGGTGCAGTCCAGCACCAGATCGTGGGTGTCCAGTGCTGCTGCAAGAGACTCAGGTTGCGCTGATTCTGCCCAGGCGCTGACCCGAATCTGTTGATTCATGGCACCCAGTCTATCGCGTGCGGCCAGGGCTTTGGGGCGTCCCAGGTCGGCTTCGCTATAGAGAATCTGGCGTTGCAGATTGCTGAGTTCGACCTGATCCCCATCGCAGACGGTCAGGTTGCCGACGCCCGCGGCCGCCAGATACTGGGCGGCCGGGCAGCCTAGTCCACCCATACCGATGATCAGCACCCGGCTGGCGGCCAGCGCCCGCTGTCCGGCAATGTCGATTTCCGGCAAAAGAATCTGGCGCGCATAACGCAGCAATGCCGCGTCGTCGAGAATGTCAGTCATTGGTGCAATGCATAACCGATGTCGTTGTCTGCCACGGCCATGCTGACGAGGAACGGTTCCGGGAACCCGCGATGCACGATGGTGGTGCGTCCGGTGAGCTGTTCCAGAAATTGTTGTTGCAGCAGCAGACGGGAGCTTTCGTTGAGCATGTCATCAGTGTAGCAACGCGGAGGAGATTGCTCCAGTTATGGAGTGCTTCGCCGAGGGTCTATTGGCCCAGGGCCAGACGACCGCCATAGCCGGTGAGTTCCAGATAGCCTTTTCCTACGGTCTGCTGGTCCGCCATGGCGCGTACGGCGCCTTCCCAGTAGACGGTACCGCTGCTGCGGCTGGCATCGAATTCCTGATTGTCCATGAGCGGAACGATAGCGAGATGCAGGTTTCCCACCTGCATCTGCCAGCGTACAGGGTAGCGTATGCCGGTTTGCAGCGACCGCCACCAGCCAGTGGGCTGCATGCGGATGTCCTTGGCCGGAATGTAGTGTACCTGGCCCAGCGCATTACGCTCTGTGCCGGCCAGCCAGAAGGGCGCACCATCGGCGCGGTGCATCATGAAGACCATGAGGGCACCGCCATCCTTCAGATTGATCCCCAGCCAATCCCAGCCGACGGCCTTTTTGGGCAGATATGCCGCCGACCATTCGTGATCCAGCCACGCCTCGCCGCTGACTAGCTCACGCCGTCCTTTGATGTCCACCGTCCCGCTGACCTTTAGATGAGGAAGGCTGTAGTAGTAGCTGGCATTCTTCGGGTCTGGACCCTTCCGGCTGATGCCCTGGAGACCTTCGAGTATCACCGGTTGGGTTGGCGTGAATCGCAGTCGATAACGGATTTTTTTGCCGATGATATGCGTCTCGTAATCCTGCCCCCGCTGGCGCAGGTACCAACGGCGAATCCAGACATCGGTATGGTCTCGATCCGCCCCTGCTAATCCGAGACCCGCGCGCGCGGCCCGTTGCGCGGTAAGCAGATGCCCGACGCGGGGATCGCTCAGCGCCGCTTCGGCAAAAATCAGTTCGCGGGGATTGAAGGCGCTGGGGTTCGCCCAGACCTTAGGGGGCCGGACCCGGAAAAAGGTGATCTGAAATCCCAGCGGTTTTCCCGACGCGTTATGCAGCCAACCCGTTACATACCACCATTCAATGGGGAAAGCCGGGTGACTACCCAGGGCGTTGGGGAAGTGCATGGGGTATTGCGAGGTGACCTTTACATCCGGCGTGGGCTGTAAAGGCAGGGGCGTCCCCGGCAGGCTGGATTCGGCCTGCGCTGGTCCACAGAGCCCGCAGCACAGCATCAGCAGACCGGAACATATCCCTTTGCGCAGTAATCCCGACCGTAAATGACTAATCATCATGCAGCACCGCGGAGTTGTGCCGGATCGCCCGCCGCCCGGCCAGCACCATGGTGGCCGTGCTCGCCAGCCAGAGGATGGCACTCAGGGTCAGTAGCAGCGGCCAGGACGGACGAAAGCCCATCTGCCAATGGAAAGACTGCGGATTGACCACTTCGATCAGGATGACGCTGATGGCCATCCCCAGCGCGCCGCCGATGAGTATCCCGAGGACTGAAAGAATGCTGCCCTCGGCAAAGAGCAGGATGAGCAGATCACGCCGCCGCAAACCCAGATGCCGCAGCATGGCGTATTCGTCGCGGCGCATCAGCGTCTGCGCCCCGAAGCCGCTGCTCACTCCCAGCAGCCCGATCACCATGGCGACAGCCTCCAGTGCATAGGTGGCGGCAAAGCTCTGGTTGAATATTTGCAGGCTCTTAGTACGAATTTCTTTGGGGGTCGCGACCAATAATTGGCCACCACCGGGCAGTGTCCGCCGCAAGTTGCGGATGGCGGCCGGTATTGCGGTGCCCGCACGTAGCCAGAGGGCGACACCATTGACCGCATCGTCTCCGGACCAAGCGCGGTATTGCTGAATGGGTATGGACACTGATCCCTCCTGATAGGCGTAATCCCGATAAATGCCGGCGATGGTCACCGTCCGCTCTTGCCCACCCAGCGGCAGATGGATCAACTGTCCGGCCTGCCAGCCACTAATGCCCGCCAGAATCTCCGAAATCCACACGGGCGGTGGCTGTTGTGGTCCGACCCTGACCGCATGGAGTATTTGCAATTCCCGCTCTGGATCGCTGCTGTTCATGCCCCGCGCGAGAAGCATCACGGGTGGATGTCCAGGCAACAAATTCAGGGTGACTCGCCGCAGGGGTGAGCAGGCGCGGACATTGGGCAATGCGCACAGCAGATGCGCCGCCCCATGAGGGAGGGACGCGTCCCTATTCATCCCTGCCTGCACATAGAGGTCGGCCCGCAAGATGTCGGTCAGCCAGTTGGCGACTGAGTCGCGGAATGAACCTACCATCACGGCCATGGCCACGACCAGACTAAAGGCTACTACTACTGCAGCTAGGCTTTGCGCCGCCCGCCTGGGCGCGCCCCGCAGTTGTTCCAAGGCCAGACGCCAGACGGGTGCATGGGGCAGGGGAAAGAGCCAGGTCAGGGCGCGCAGGAGCGGCGCCAATAAAAAGAGCAGGGCCAAGAGTAGGCAGGCTACCGCGCCGTAGGCCAGATAAGGGATACCGTGGATGGCCGGAGCTAAAGACCCCGCTAAGGCCAGTCCCAAGAGCAGCAGACCTATCCAGGGATGCTGACGCTGCTGATGGTCTTGTTCTTCGGCGCCAGCACGCAGTGCCAGGGCAGGGGTTGCCCGGCTGGTTTCCCAAGCCGGTAAAAAGGCGCCGGTCAGTGCCGCACCCAGGCCCGCCACAAAAAAGACCAGCATGAGTCCCGGATGCCATTGCAAATGCAAAGCCGTGGCAGTGAAATATCCCGCCCCGAGGTCACCTCCCATACGTGCCAGGGCCAGCTTGGCCGCCAGCACGCCCAGCGGCAGACCCAGTAGCGCACCGGGCAGACCCAAAACCGCCCCCTGTAACAATATGGCCAATACGACTTCTCGGCGGCGCAGACCCAGGACCCGCAATAACGCCAGTTGCTGCCGCTGCCGCACCACTCCCATGGCCAGGGTGGAATAGACAAGAAAGGCACCGGTAAACAGCGCTACCAGCGACAGCACCAGCAGATTCACCCGATAGGCGCGTGATGCATCCGCCGCCACTCGCCCTTGCTGGGCAGGGCTTTGCAACACGGCGCCGACCGGCAGATGGCGACGCCACCGCGCCAGGAAGTCGCCGGTGCTCGTTCCGGGACGCAGGCGCAGATCCACCTGATTCAGGGCGCCCACCCGTCCCCACAACCACTGCACCGCCGCAATATCCATGACGCCGAATGCTTCGCTATCGCCCATACCGGGGAGTTCCCCGATGATCCGTAGCGTGCGTGGCCGCCCCGCCGCATCGAGCGTCAGCATATCGCCTACCCGCAGGCCGAGATGCGCCAGCGCCGCCGGGCTCAGGGCAATGTGGTCAGGGGTCATCATGGCAAGCGGGTTATGCAGGTTAAAGGGCAGCAGCGGTTGCCCCATACGTGCCGCCTGAAAGGCGTCAATACCCAGAATACGAAGCATCCCTTCGCTTGCAGGGTGCAGTACCGGCGCCTGCAAGCGGATTTCCGGAGTAGCTACGGCCACACCTTTGGCCATACTCAGGCGCACATACCATTGTTCGGAAAAGCCCCGTCCCGGCGCCGTCAGCGCGAGGTCAGCCTGCCCCGACAGGCGTCGCAGTCCGGTAGAAAAATCACTCACGGCCTGAATGTTGATGAGGGCGATGGCCAGTCCCAGAGCGACCCCCAGCGCAATGCCGATGATAGCCAGCACGCTCGCGCCCGACCTTTGGCGCAGGGGGCGCCAAACGGCCGACTGCCACGGAATCCGGGCGATCACAGGAAACGGAAGCCCTGTGCGTCAAAACGCAGACGCCGCTGCGCCCAGCCTGCCGCCGTTGCCGAGTGGGTCACCAGTAAAACTGCCGCCTCTTCCGCTTCTCCCGCTTCACGTAGGAGGTTGAGCACGGTTGCCGCGGATTCTGCGTCGAGGCTGCCCGTCGGTTCGTCAGCAAGGATCAGTGACGGGCGATGTATTACCGCCCGCGCTACCGCAACCCGCTGCATCTCCCCACCGGAAAGCTCTCTTGGCCAAGCATTCAGGTGACTACCGATGCCGAGCCGTTCCGCCAGTATTCTAACCCGCTGATTCATGTCACGTCGGGGGAGGCCATTCAGTCGCCAGGGCAGGGCGATATTTTCCTCTACGGTCAATTGCGGGATCAGATGAAACGCCTGAAACACAAAACCCATGTGCCGCCGCCGCAGGAGTGTACGCGCGTCGTCATCCAGAGTGTCGAGCGGATGACCTTTGAAAGTCATGTGCCCCGCATCGGGGTGATCCAGACCGGCTATAATATTGAGCAGGGTGCTCTTACCAACGCCACTTTCCCCCATAATGGCTACAAAGTCTGCTGGTGCTACGTTGAGGCTCGCGTTGCGGAATAACCAACGCTGTGGGTCTCCGGGAAGCCGTTTTGCCAGATTGTTCAGAACCAGAAGTGCAGTCACGCCATCCCTTCCAAGCTTTACCAAACGTAGTTAGTTTACCATACGTCAGTCCTGCGGTGGCGGCCACGCCATCCTCCTGTGTCCGGCTTGGGCATCAGGTTTTGACCTTGGCCCCCGCAACAGGTTAGAATCCCGCTACCGGAGAGATGGCCGAGCGGCTGAAGGCGCTCCCCTGCTAAGGGAGTATGGGGCTAAACACTCCATCGAGGGTTCGAATCCCTCTCTCTCCGCCACCCTTGCTGGCTTAAAACTTTAACGAAAGTGACTGCCCATCGCTCTTGCATCCCAGTTTTATCGTGCTATTCTTCAATTACCTTATGGACTGAAAGAAGTGCTTATCTGCGGGCGCCATCCGGCGCATGTGGTTTCGGGTTAAACCCCGAGAACGATAAAAATCTCATGAATATCCACCAAAGCGCTGTACCCAACTGACTGAGGAGCCCCCTCCAATGAGTGACGCTATTCTTTATGTATCTGATGACAGTTTTGAAACGGACGTCCTGAAGTCTTCTAAACCGGTTCTAGTCGATTTTTGGGCCGAATGGTGCGGGCCTTGCAAGATGATTGCCCCCATTCTGGAAGAGATCGCTGGCGAATATGCCGACCGCCTGCAAGTTGCTAAATTTAATATCGACGAAAATCCCAACACTCCCCCTCAGTACGGCATTCGCGGTATTCCCACATTGCTCCTCTTCAAAGCGGGCAAGCTCGAAGCCACCAAGGTGGGTGCCCTGAGTAAAGCCCAACTGACCGCATTCCTGGATAGCCAACTTTGAATACACCACGTCCCCGCCGTAAATCTCCCCGGACGCCCAAGTCCTTCCCCAACGAAGACATTCTGCTAGACGAAGACGATAGCACGTTTTGCCCGGCACCTGGCGCTTCGGCGATGAATCTGACCGATCTCAAGCGCAAAACAGCGGCTGAACTGGCGGTGATCTGTCAGGATATGGGGTTGGAGGGTACCGCCCGCCAGAAGAAACAGGAAATCATCTTCAATATCCTCAAGGCGCACGCGCGCAATGGGGATGCCATTTACGGCGAGGGCGTGCTGGAAATTCTGCAGGATGGTTTTGGTTTTCTGCGCGCCGCCTCAGGGTCCTACATGGCGGGGCCGGATGACATTTATGTCTCGCCCTCGCAGGTGCGGCGCTTTCATCTGCAGACCGGAGACACGGTTTCCGGGCAGATACGTCCTCCCAAAGAGGGTGAGCGCTATTTCGCGCTGCTCAAAGTGGAGAGCATCAATTTCGAAGCGCCGGAAGCGACCCGCAACAAGGTGAACTTCGACGATTTGACGCCGCTGTTCCCTGAAGAGCGGCTGCGTCTGGAATCCGACAATATCCCCTATGGCGAAATGGCGCCGCGGATCATTGATCTGGTGTCACCCATCGGCAAGGGTCAGCGCGGTCTGATCGTCGCCCCGCCTAAAACGGGGAAGACGGTGCTGCTGCAGCAGATTGCCCATGCCATCACCGCCAATCATCCGGAATGCTATCTGATTGTGCTGCTGATCGACGAACGCCCGGAAGAAGTGACGGAAATGCAGCGTTCGGTGAAGGGCGAGGTGGTCTCATCCACCTTTGATGAACCGGCGACGCGCCACACCCAGGTTGCAGAAATCGTCCTGGAAAAGGCCAAGCGTCTGGTCGAGCACAAACACGATGTGGTCATTCTGCTCGACTCCATTACCCGTCTGGCGCGTGCCTTCAACACGGTGGTGCCGTCCTCGGGTAAGGTGCTGACCGGTGGCGTGGACGCCAACGCGCTGCAGAAGCCCAAGCGATTCTTCGGCGCCGCGCGCAACATCGAAGAGGGCGGCAGCCTGACCATTATTGCCACGGCCCTGGTGGAAACCGGCTCCAAGATGGACGAAGTCATCTTCGAGGAGTTTAAGGGTACCGGCAATATGGAAGTGCACCTCGACCGCCGCCTCGCCGAGAAGCGCACCTATCCTGCCATCAATCTCAACAAATCCGGCACCCGTCGCGAAGAGTTGCTGGTCCAGGCCGACATGCTCAGCAAAATGTGGATATTGCGCAAGTTGCTGGCGCCTATGGACCCGGTGGAATCCATGGAGTTTCTGCTCGACAAGGTGCGTGGCACCAAAACAAACGCGGAATTCTTTGATTCCATGAACCGTTGAGTGGGTCCGCTGGACGCCTGCCCTGTCCATCCCTATAATTCGCCTCTTTGTATCGAGGCCCCGAGAGTAGCTATCATGAAAACCGATATTCATCCCAAGTACGAAGAAATTACCGTCACCTGCAGTTGCGGCAACGTCTTCAAGACGCGCTCGACCGCGAATCGCGACCTGCACATCGACCTTTGCTCCGAATGCCATCCCTTTTACACCGGCAAGCAGCGCGCCGTTTCTGCCGCTGGTCAGGTAGAGAAGTTCCGCAAGCGTTACGGCGGTTAGTAAATCGCCATGACGGAGGCGGATACCCAGACAGATCTGCGGCGACGGGCACTGGCGTATCACGCCCGCACGCCAGCGGGTAAGCTTTCGGTCATGCCGAGCAAACCCTGCAGCAGTCAGGAAGATCTGTCTCTGGCCTACACGCCCGGAGTCGCCGCTCCGGTGCGGGAGATCGCCGACGATCCGGAGAAGGCCTACGACTATACCGCGAAGGGCAACCTCGTCGCCGTAGTCAGTAACGGTACGGCGGTGCTCGGTCTGGGCAACGTCGGGCCGCTGGCGGGTAAGCCGGTCATGGAAGGCAAGGCACTACTCTTTAAACACTTTGCGGATATTGATGCTTTTGATATCGAAGTGCAGGCGCGCGATGCCGAACATCTCATTGACGTAGTGGCGGCCATTGCCCCCGGTTTTGGCGGCATCAATCTGGAGGACATCGGTGCGCCGGTCTGTTTTCAGGTCGAAGAAGCCTTGCAGGCCATGCTGGACATTCCCGTATTCCACGATGATCAGCATGGTACGGCAGTGATCGTGGCGGCGGCGTTGCAGAATGCATTGGAATTGCAGGGTAAGGAATTGGGCCGCATCAAGGTCGCTGTTGTTGGTGCTGGCGCAGCCGGACTTGCCATTGCGCGTATGCTGCGGGCGCTGGGGGTAGCGGATATCTTCCTGAGCGATTTGCACGGCGTACTGCACAGCGGACGCACGGACCTCACCCGGTGGCATAAACCCTTTGCGGTGGCGCCCCGGGACTGGGATCTGGCGGCAATGTTGCGCGGTGCCGATGTGGTCACCGGCGTCTCTGTGCGCGGCACCATTCCGGAAGCGGCGCTGCCGACGCTGGCACCCAAACCAGTGATTTTTGCGCTGGCCAATCCCGATCCTGAGGTGGACCCCGCCGTAGCGCGGCGCCTGCGTCCCGACGCCATCATCGCCACGGGTCGTTCGGATATGCCCAATCAAGTCAACAATGTGTTGGGCTTTCCCTTTCTCTTCCGTGGTGCGCTGGATTGCCGGGCTCGGCAGATCAACCAGCCCATGCTGCTGGCGGCCGTGGATGCATTGGCGAAGCTGGCGCGGGAGCCGGTGCCGGATGCGGTACAGGCCGCTTATGGGCGGACAGCAACGCAAGGCCTGGCCTTTGGCCCCGAGTACATTATCCCCAAACCTCTGGACCCACGCCTACGGCAGCGGGTCTCTGGCGCAGTAACCGTTGCCGCGCGAAAAAGCGGCGTTGCGCGGCGTTAAATCACGATGCGTCTCGCGGATCTGACGGTTCGCGATCTGCGTTTCGCCTTTGGCCAATTGCTCGCCGCCGTTCTCTTTTTTGCCCTGGTCTGGAAAATTCTCGCGCCCTTTTTGCCAGCGCTTGGCTGGGCGGCTGTTCTCGTTTATGCGACTTGGCCGCTGGCTGGTCCCATGCGTCGACATTGGCCGCCTGTGCTGGCAGCAGCAGGCGCCACGCTCATGCTGGCGCTGATTTTTATTCTTCCCGTACTTTTCCTGAGCATCACCCTGGGCACGGAGTTGCACCATGTACTGACCGATCTTGGCAATCTGGATGCACGCACGGCTCTGGAAGCAAGGCTGAATCGGATATCTTGGGTGCATGATCTGCTTGCACAGATCCCCGCCCCCTGGACGGCGAAACTCATGCCTGGTGCTCTGTCTCCCGACCTCTCCGCCTGGGCAGGGCGGCTGGGCAATGTTGCGGGCGGGATCGGGCGTTTCGGCGCTTTGCTTGTACTCGTTCTCATCACCGCTTTTTTCTTCTACCGGCATGGTGAATTGCTGTTGGATCAGTTGCGCCGTTTCGTCGGCCAGGTGCTGGGACAGCGGGGTGACGCTTATCTGCGGACGGTGGCCAGCACCATCCGTGCAGTGATTTACGGTATTCTGGCGACAGCGGTGGCGCAGGGGGCCCTTGCGGGGGTGGGTTACGCGATGGCAGGACTGTCCGCGCCCGTACTGCTGGCCATCATCACACTGCTGTTTTCCTTTATTCCCTTCGGTACTCCCCTGGTTTGGGGCGCTGCGAGCATCTGGCTGCTCTTTCAAGGCGATATCTGGGCGGGAATAGGGCTGGCCCTGTGGGGGGCGCTGGTGGTGAGTTGGATTGATAACCTGATTCGCCCACTGGTGATTTCCAGCGCGGTACGGATTCCATTTCTACTGGTGCTCTTCGGGGTGTTGGGTGGCATTCTCGCCTTCGGTTTTCTCGGGTTGTTCCTGGGGCCGGTGCTGCTGGCCGTATTGCTGGCAATATGGGACGAGTGGTTGCTGAGGCCAGCGCCTGCTGGGCCGCAGGGTTGAATGTCCGCTCTATGAGGTGTTGTGAGCGAGTTGCGGATTCCGGTCACACTTGCGGCTTGTGCAATCCGGCCAAGCAGATGCCTTGATATATCCCCTCACCATGCATATATTTTGGTATCTATCCTGGTAAGAGGTGCAGTCATGAGTCAGGTAGCCAAGCTATTCACCAATGGCCGCAGCCAAGCGGTACGTTTGCCAGCCGCTTATCGGTTCGATACCAAGGAAGTTTTTATCCGCAAGGACTCGGAAACGGGCGACGTGATATTGTCGCGCAAGCCGGCTACCTGGGATGACTTCTTCATTGCGCTCAAGGGTGCCAATGTGCCAGCCGATTTCCTGGACGAGAAGGAACGCAACCAGGGGATGCAGAATCGTGACCCTTTTGAGGGATATAGCGAGTGAAACGGTACATGCTGGATACCAATACGGTAAGCCACCTGCTCAGAGAACATCCGGTCGTGACTAAGCGCATAGTGACGGTACCAATGGCGTCCCTTTGCATCTCTGCCATCACCGAAGGCGAGCTGCTTTTTGGTCTGGCAAAACGTCCGGTCGCCAAACGGCTTCACGTTGCCGTGCGGGAGTTTCTCCGGCGCGTCGATGTGCTGCCTTGGGACAACTCCACGGCAGAACATTACGGGGTTGTGCGGGCTGATATGGAGAGGCGAGGCAGGATACTGGCGTCACTTGACTTGCTGATTGCTACGCACGCGCTAAGCGTGGATGCGGTACTGGTGACAAACGACAGAGCTTTCAGCCAGATGGCTGATCTGAAAGTGGAAGATTGGACAATATAACTTTCTCGCTGTTCTGATAGGTAACGTCGGCTTCTTGGCCTGTCTCCCACTTGGCCCTATACTCCAAGCACTAACCAGGCGGTCAGTGTGCTTTTGCTCTGCACCCTGTCGCGCCGCTCTCTGGGTGTTATCCACGCGATATCCCCTGCTGAACTTGCCACGAGGACCTCATGCGCTCCGATATGATCAAAAAAGGTTTTGAACGCACTCCCCACCGCGCCCTGCTCAAGGCTTGCGGTGTCACGGATCAGGATATGGACAAACCCTTCATCGGGGTGGCCAACTCCTTCATCGACATTATCCCCGGTCATGTGCATCTGCAGGAATTCGGACGCATCGTCAAGGAGAACATCCGTGCGGCAGGGGGCGTGCCCTTCGAGTTCAATACCATTGGTGTGGATGACGGCATCGTCATGGGTCACGACGGTATGCGTTACTCGCTGCCGAGCCGTGAGCTGATTGCGGACTCCATCGAGACGGTGGTGCAGGCCCATCATCTGGACGCGCTCATCTGTATCCCCAACTGCGACAAGATCGTGCCCGGTATGATCATGGGCGCGTTGCGCTGTGACGTCCCCACGGTGTTCGTCTCCGGCGGCCCCATGGAGGCCGGTCATCTGTCTGACGGGACGGCGATCGATCTGGTGACGGCCTTTGAGGCGGTCGGACAGTTCAAGCGCGGGCAGATCACCCAAATTCGTCTCAAAGAGATCGAGGACAAGGCCTGTCCGACCTGCGGCTCCTGCTCCGGCATGTTTACGGCCAACAGCATGAACTGCCTGATGGAGGTCCTCGGTATTGCGCTGCCTGGCAACGGTACCATCCTGGCGACGGCGGCGGCGCGCCGCGACCTGGTGCGGCAGGCTGCGGATCGGGTGGTGGCCCTGGCCATGGCGGGCGGGCCGACCATGCGGCAACTGGTGGACTTCGATGCCATCGATAATGCGTTCATACTGGATATGGCTATGGGCGGTTCCACCAACACGGTGTTGCACACCCTGGCTATCGCTCGGGAGGCTGGTCTGGAGTATCCGCTGGCGCGGCTGAACGATCTGGCGCAGCAGGTGGCCTACCTTGCCAAGGTATCGCCAGCCCTGTCTACGGTGCATATCGAGGACATCGGCCGCGCCGGTGGTATCCCGGCTATCCTCCATGAGGTGCACAAGCGCAACCCCGATGTACTGCATCTCGATAAGCCGACAGTGAGTGGCCAGAGCCTGCGCGAGATCGTATCGGCGGCGACGGTCAAGGACAGCAGGATCATCCATCTGGCCAGCGATCCCATTTCACCCACTGGCGGCCTGCGGGTGGTCTTCGGTAATCTCGCGCCCGAAGGCGGTATCGTCAAAATTGGCGCGGTACTGCCCGCGATGCGGAAATTCTCGGGACCAGCGAAGATTTTTGAGAGTATGGAAACGGCGGCGGACGGTATTCTCGCCGGTGAGGTCAAGGCCGGTGATGTGGTGGTGATCCGTTACGAAGGCCCGAAGGGTGGTCCCGGAATGCCGGAAATGCTGACGCCTACCGCCAACATCATGGGCATGGGCCTGGGCGAAAGTGTGGCCTTGATTACCGATGGTCGTTTCAGTGGAGCGACCCGTGGGGCCTGTATCGGCCATATCTCCCCGGAGGCGGCGGAAGGCGGCCCCATTGGCCTGCTGAAAGATGGGGACATGATTTCTCTTGACCTCGACAACGGCAAAATCCACGTCGACCTGAGTGACGAAGAATTGGCCGAACGCCGCAAACATTGGGTGCCGATAGAAAAGCCTCTGAAGTCATCGTGGTTGCGCCGTTATCGTAAGCTGGTGACCAACGCCGCCAATGGCGCGATCCTGGAGTCCTAAGCATTCATGAGCACTGGTGAGCTACATCTCGGCGTCTATGTAGACGCCGAAAATATTCGTTATAACGGTGGTTATGCGATGCGTTATGACGTGCTGCGGCGCTTCGCCGGACGGGAGGACGAGGCGCGGCTACTGCGCCTGAACACCTACATGGCAGTGGACGGCGAGCGCATGAAGCGTGACCGCGAGTACCGGGAACGGATTCGTGGCTATCAGCAGGCGGTGCGCGATCTGGGCTGGAAAATTATCGAAAAGCCGGTGCGCTGGTTCATGGACGAAGAAGGCAACAGCATGTCCAAGGCCAATGCTGATCTGGATTTGGCGGTGGATGTGATGCTGCAATCCGAGCGGCTGGATCAGGTGCTGCTGGTCACGGGTGACGGGGATTTCCTGCAGGTGGTCCGCGCGTTGCAGAATAAGGGATGCCGGGTCGAGGTGCTGGCGTTCAAAAATGTCTCCAGAGAATTGCAGCATGAAGCGGACGCTTTCTACTCCGGTTATTTGGTGCCCGGGTTAATTCCTACCCGCGGCGACGTGCGGGTGCCGTGGGGGGAAATAGGCTCACGCATCCGCGGTATCTGCATCCGCTGGGAGGCGGACCGTGGCTTCGGCTTCATCCGTTTTTTGACCGGTATTTCTGCCCGGTTGTGGGTGACCGATACCCGGCAGGAGGATTCTCCTTACGAGTCGGCCTTTGTGCATATTTCTGACCTGCCGCGCGAATTGGATACGGATGACCTCCCGAGCCGGGACATCATTCTGGAGTTTGATCTTGAGTCCAGTGAGACGGAAAAGGGTGGCTTCATCGCCCGTCGCTGCACGGTGGTCAATCGCTATGATGGACGCACCGGGGGCTTGTCTAAGGTGCCCGACCGCGCCGCCGCCACGGAACGGGGGGAGGATACGGGGTTCTCTTCGGAAGGCGAAGGCGAGGAAAATGAGGCGGTCGCCGACCCCTCCTGACCCCGTTTCACGCTTTCACGCTGCGAAAAAATACCTGGCTGCGGCGCTGGAAGTTGTAAAGGTGCTGCCGCGGTACCGGTAAATCCTCCAAAGTGCCGTGGTGAAAGTTGCGCTCCAGAAACCAATGGGTCGTCTGGGTGCTGAGCACGAAGATCTGTTCCAGCTTCTGCGCCCGCGCGCGTTCCTGACAGTAGTCAAGCAGTCGCTCACCGCGCCCCTGACGACGATAGCGGCTGTCTACCGCAAGACAGGCGACTTCGGCCATCCCCTGTTCAAGGTAAGGATACATGGCCGCACAGCCGATGATTTTGCCATCCCGTTCCATGACCACGAAGTGATCTGCTTCCATTTCAAGGCGCTCCCGGCTGCGCCGCACCAGCACGCCACGTTCTTCCATGGGACCGATCAGATCCAGGATGCCGGGAATATCGGCGACAGTGGCGGTCCGCAGATGTTCGAAAGGGTCCTGGGAGATGAGTGTACCGAGACCATCGCGCGTGAAGAGTTCGCGCAGCAGCGCACCGTCCACATGCCGGGATATGAGGTGGACACGATCCACCGTTCCGGCGCAGGCGATCGCGGCGCTGTGCAGATGCTCGCGCAGGTCACCTTGGATATCGTCCTGAGAAAGTAATTTCGGCAGTTCAGACAAGGTAATCTGGCGCAGAAGTTGACCCTGGGCATCGGTCACGCCGTCTTCATCCATGAAAAATATCAGCTTGGCGGCGTGCAAGGCCAAAGCCGCCGCCACGGCCACTTCCTCCGCGCGGATGTTGAACAGGGTGCCCGTCGGTGAGACACCGATGGGGGAGAGCAGGACGATTTCGTCGGCGGCAAGATGGCGTTGGATGGCCTCTGTCGCCACCCTCCGCACCTGGCCGGTATATTGGTAATCCACTCCCTCCAGCACCCCAAGGGGCTGGGCGATGATGAAGTTGCCGCTGACCACCTGCAACCCGGCATGGGCCATGGGCGAGCCCATTTGTCCCTCGGACAATGCCGCCTCCACCACCAGACGGGCGCCGCCTACCGCCTCGCGGAGTACCTGCATGGCCGCCAGGTCGGTGATGCGTTTGCCGTTGACCCGCTCGGTGCGCAGTTGGTAGGCCCGCAGTGCCGCGTCAATCTGCGGCCCGGCCCCATGCGCCAGGACGACATTGATGCCCAGACTGTTGAGCAGGGCGATATCGTGGGCGAGGTTGCGGATGCTGCCGTCCGCCAGGGCGTCGCCACCGAAATTGATGACGAAGGTCTGCCCGCGAAAGCGATGAATGTAGGGCGAAGACTCGCGGAAACTGCGGACGAAGCTATCGGCTGGCATCTGAGAGCACGCCGCCCCTAAAGGACATTCAGGGCGATGGCTGGACGCCGTGTTTTGGGCGTGTTTTGCGCGGCATACTCCTCCGGGCTATAGGCCTTGATCGACAGTGCGTGTATCTCCTGACGCACCGGGTCGGTGGCCGCATTGACCAGGCGGTGACGTGCCAACGGGGCCAAGCCCGCGAACTGGCTGCTGACAATGCGCACCTCGTAATGCCCGCCACCGCCGGACGACGCATGACCACTGTGGGCTTCCGTCCTGTCATCGATTTCCAGGAATTCCGGATTCAGGGCGTCACGCAATAAATTACCAAGGATTTCCTTGTTCATGGCAAAAATACTCCTTTATAAGGGCGAACGCTGACCTCTGCGTAAACACCGGCACTGAGATAAGGTTCGGCGGCAGCCCAGGTATGGGCATCCTCCAGCGAATCAAAACGGGCAATGATCAGACTGCCGGTAAACCCCGCTTCGCCCGGTTCTTCACTGTCTATGGCGGGGAATGGCCCGGCAGTCAGTAAACGCCCCTCGGATTGCAACTGATGCAGGCGCGCCAGATGATCGCCCCGCGCCGTCTGGCGCTTGCTCAGGGAGTCGGGATTGTCCGTGCCAATAATGCAGTAATACATGAACCTTTTCCTGTCGGTGAAATGTATGCTCTAAAGCTGCCCCATTTGCAGTCCGTTGGCAACTATCTCCGCTGATCAACGACTACGCCGACGAATCGCCATCCTTAGCCTCTTGCGGCAAAGCACGCGAGATCACCACTGCTTGAAAGAGCACGAAAATGACGGTGATGGCGAGCATGCCGAACAGCTTGAAATCCACCCAGATACTCGTCGAAAACGCATAGGCCACGATCAGGTTCAGGACCGCGCCGAAGAGAAAGAAGGCAATCCAGTAGCCATTGAGGCGCCGCCAGAAAGACAGGGGCAGCGCGGCCGGCAGTTGTCCGCCCATCAAATGTTGCAGGAGCGGCTCCTCGCGCCAGTGGGTAAAGAGCAGGGCCGCCGCGAACAGCACATAGAGAATGCTGGGTTTGACCTTGATGAAGGTGTCATTATGGAAATATAGGGTCAGGCCGCCGAAGGTCAGGATCAGCAGGGTGGAGACCCAGGTCATGGTCTCCACCCGGCCCCGCCGCCACCACTGCCAGGCCATCAGCAGGATAGCGGCAACGATGAGCACCTCGGTGGCCGTGTAGATCCCGTGAATCCTGTAGGCCACGAAAAAGAGGATGATGGGGAGGAAATCGGTAAGCAGTTTCATGACGCGCCACGGTAAATGGGGTTAAGCTACGCTATCTAATCACAGAAAGGAGTTCGTGGACAGTGGAACGTCAACAGGTGATTCAGGGTTTAGCCGCCCTTTTGGGGGACAACAGCAGCCATCCTCTGCCCGATTTTGCCGGGGTAAAGGCCGCGCGCTGGCGCCATCTGCCCCTCGGTGGCCGTCTGGAAGGGGTGGCCCGCGTGGACTTGCCGGAGATGGACGAACTGCTCGGTATCGAAGACACCAAGGCCGCACTGGATTTGAACACCCGCCAGTTTGTCGCCGGTTTTCCCGCCAATGACGCCTTACTCTGGGGCGGGCGGGGCACGGGCAAGTCTTCGCTGGTCAAGGCGCTCTTGCATCGCTATGCGGATCGGGGGCTGCGGGTGATTGAAATCGACCCGGACGGCATCCTCGACCTGCCGGAGATTCTGGCGGCGCTGCAGGCAGCCGATCCGCAGCAGGCCTACTATTTTGTGCTCTTCTGCGATGACCTGTCTTTCGGCGCCGATGACCCCGGCTACAAGGCCCTCAAGTCGCTGCTGGACGGTGGGGTGGAGGCGCGTCCGGACAACGTGCTGCTCTACGCTACCAGCAACCGGCGGCATCTGATGCCGCGCCATTTCGCCGACAACGAGGAATATCATCGCCACGGTGAGGAAATCATCCCCGGCGAGACGGCGGAAGAAAAAATCAGTCTCTCCGAGCGCTTCGGCTTATGGCTGGGCTTTTATCCCTTTGATCAGGCCATGTATCTGGATATTTGCATTATCCATCTGCAACGTCTGGGGGTGCGGACGCCGCCGGCGGAGTGGCGGGAGGAAGCCTTGCGCTGGGCCTTGCAGCGCGGCTCGCGCAGTGGCCGGGTGGCGCGGCAGTTTGCCCGTCACTGGGCCGGGTCCAGGGCGCTGGCGGCACGATAGCAGCTTACCCATCCGATCGTGCGCCGAGTTCGCATAGCCTGCCCGGCGCTTGCGGATCAAAGGATATTTGCCGATGGTTACCGAACATAGAAAGATGAAAGATATACGAGTTATTGAACAGTTTTGCCCTCCAGAATGGGGACCAAAAGTGCGCATAAACGGGGTGTTGTGCGATCAGAAAACGTTCGTTTGTAGTTCGTCCGTTTTGGAAGCCAGTGCGTGCGCGAGCAGTGCGTAAAAAACACTCAATATCAGACCCATAAAGGCGCCCAATATGATGAAAACGGATTTCCCTGGTCCAACAGGCTCGATGGATGGCGATGACGGACGCACCACATGCGTTGTTTGCAAAGCTTTTAATGTTGTTCGCGCCAATTCTATTTGTGCGGAGTTGGTTGCGATCCGCGAACTAAGGTCGCCCTCCCTAAGCTTTAAAGCTGTCCGCGCCAATTCTATTTGTGCGGAGTTGGTTGCGATCTGTGAACTAAGGTCGCCCTCCCGCCGTTTTAATGATTTCAATTGATTCAGTAGGTCGGTCTGCTCCTTAGGTAGTGCTACAGATCGCTCCATCTCTATGTTAAATAATTGTTGCTGCTCTTGTGCTACCTGATTATTTTGGATCATCATAGTTAGTGCGGTAGAATTGTTGTGGACTCCATGGACACCATTTTTCACAAGCGGTTGCATTTTGGCAATCTCTTGCTTTATGCGACCCCCTTGGTTTTGAAGCACGACATCTTTTGTCTTTAGAATATCTAATTCACTGGCAACAGAATGTTCTTGATCAAGATTATTTGATACCTCAGTTGAGAGGGTTTTTGCAGTTGCCTGAAGTTGTTTAAGTTTGGCTTCTGCAGCAGCTTTGACATTTGGTATGCTAACGGAGAAGGTTTTTGCATTTTCCTGAAGTTGTTTAAGTTTGACTTCTACAGCAGCTTTGGATACGGCCGCGATCCTTGCGTTGTCGCTAACCACACGCTGAAGCGAAGCGTTCTGAATTTGGCTGACGATATTACCAAAACGCTTCGGTGCGTCTGTCTTGATGCAAACCATGGAAGAGGATTTGGGATTGGACGTCTTAAACTGTTTTGTATCAAAATTAATTTTCTTCTGCCCATTGAGGACGCTGTCGACGACAGACGGAATATAGGCATTATCTAATTGCGCTATTGCACTTTGTGGGGAGTCAATGAATATCGGCTGACCTTTTGTGTCACGTCCAATAACGCCCATAGCAACACAGGCTCGATAGGAATAGTTGGTTGGACGAATAAAGCTGTAAGCAGCTGAAAGTGAGGCGAAGAATATGGTTGCGCCTATGATAATAAATCGTTTTTGGCGAAGGATTGAATATATTTCATACAGGCTTATTTCATCATAATTTGCTTGTTGCTTGTTGCTTGTTGCTTGTTGCTTGTGTTATTCATGCGGCACCTTTTAAGTATGTTCTTTATTTGTTAAAATTATTCAACTACAAATTTTATTGCAGTACGCTAATGTCACATTCTTGTGAACTATGATGCTATAAGGCGATTTGTATCATTGTGTCTTGTGGCTTGCAACAGGATGGTAAGTGATAGCCTGATGTTACGCGCTTCATCGCCTGCAAGTGGATTGCCATTTTGAGACAAAACGATGAGCGTCCTTAGCGGTTGCTCAAGCGGTCGTGCTGTTGCCATGCCTCCTGCTGGCATGGGTGATGTGAAGATCATAGTGCAATCCATGCGGCCAGGCCATAGCGGAAATCGCCGTTTCAACGGGCTGATTGCGGCTGGTTGATCTCCTGGCTGATGATATGCAGCATCTGGGCATGAATCCGCAGATTACCGGCGACGATATTGCCGTTTTGCAGGTAACCCTGATCACCCTTGAAGTCGGTGGCGACACCGCCCGCCTCCTGCACCAGTAGCGCACCGGCGGCGAGATCCCAGGGCTTGAGGTTGAACTCCCAGAAGCCGTCATAGCGCCCCGCCGCGACATAGGCGAGGTCCAGCGCCGCGGAGCCGGGCCGCCGGACGCCCGCGGTCTTCAGCATGAAGGCTTTGAGGGTGGCGAGGTAGGGGTCCAGGTAGGAAAAATCCCCGTAGGGGAAACCGGTACCCAGGAGTGCCCCATCCAGGTCCTTGCGCTGGGCAATGCGCAGGCGGCGATCGTTGAGGTGCGCCCCGCTGCCCCGGCTGGCGGTAAACAGCTCGTTATGCACCGGATCATAGACTACCGCGTGCTCCAGGCGGTCGAAATGGCGGACGGCAATGGAGACGCAGACTTGCGGCATGCCGTGGATGAAGTTGGTGGTGCCATCGAGGGGGTCAATGATCCACTCGAAGTCTTTATCGGAGATGCGGCTGCCTTCCTCGGCGAGAAGCCCGTGATCGGGGTAAGCGCGGCGGATAATCTCCACAATGGCGGCCTCGGCGCGCTGGTCGACGTCGGTGACAAAGTCATTGTGCGCCTTGCTGGCGATGCTGATTTCATTGACCCGGTCGAAGCTGCGGTTGATGATATCGCCAGCTTTGCGGGCCGCCCGAATGGCGGTAACGAGAATAGGATGCTGCATGAGAACCTTGTGCGAGGAGGAGTCGGAATTGGGGCAGTATAAAGGAGAAAGGCGGTGGCCGCACGGGCGAGGGTTGCGGGCATGATCGGGACGTCTTTGCAGGGCTTGCGTATTGTCCTCGTTGAACCCAGCCACCCCGGCAATATCGGGGCGACGGCACGGGCCATGAAGGTGATGGGATTGCGCCATCTGGTGCTGGTTAATCCGCGCTTTTTCCCCCATCCGGAGGCCACGGCTCTCGCTTCCGGTGCCGAAGATATTCTGGAATCGGCGCAGGTCTGTACCAATCTGGATACGGCCTTGCAGGGTTGCCACAAGGTCTATGGCACCAGCGCCCGCGATCGCCGTATCCAGTGGCCCAGCAGCAACGCGCGGGAGGCGGCGGGAGAGATTCTCACGGATCTGGACACGGGGGATTGTGCCCTGCTCTTCGGCCGGGAGCGGACGGGGCTCACCAATGCGGAGATGGATCGTTGTCAGGTGCTGGTGCATATCCCCACGGCGGATGCATACCACTCCCTGAATCTGGGGCAGGCGGTGCAGGTACTCGCCTATGAGCTCCACATGGCCGCCCTGACGGCCCAGCCAGCGCAGGATGTACCTGTGGAGGATGTGCCGGAGCCGCCCGCGCCCATCGAGGATATGGAAGGCTTTTATGGCCACTTGCAGCATGTGCTGCGCCGTAGCGGTTTTCTTCAGGAGATTCGCGCTACTCGCATGATGCGGCGCCTGCGTCGTCTCTTTGACCGCGCCAGACCGAGCCAGAACGAGGTGAACATCCTGCGCGGTATCCTTACCGAAATTGAGCGCTGGGCGTCTAAAGTAGACAGAAAGGATCAGGATAGTCTTTAATGCGAGGCTTGGTAGTGGCTGGGGCAAATACAGGGGAGTGTGGCAATGGGCGGATACTGGCGGAGTGACCTCGACGCAGTTTTTGCGCGCGATCCCGCAGCGCGTACCCGTCTGGAAGTGTTGCTCACCTATCCCGGCGTTCACGCCCTGTTCCTGCATCGGATCGCTCATGCCCTGTGGCGTCACCGCTGGCGCCTGTTGGCGCGCAGTCTGGCGGCCTTTTCGCGTTTCTGGACAGGTATCGAGATTCATCCGGGGGCGCAGATCGGTAAGGGTTTCTTCATTGATCATGGGATGGGCGTGGTGATCGGTGAGACGGCGGAGATCGGCGACGACTGTACCCTCTATCACGGCGTGACTCTGGGCGGGACTTCCTGGAAGCCGGGCAAACGCCATCCGACCTTGGGGCGTGGCGTCATTGTCGGCGCTGGTGCCAAGGTGCTGGGACCGGTCGTTATCGGGAATAATGCGCGGATCGGCTCCAATGCAGTGGTGGTCAAGTCGGTGCCAGAGGGCGCCACCGTGGTGGGCATCCCTGGGCGGGTCGTCAATAAGGGTGAGCATACGGACAACTTCGAAGCCTACGGCCTGACCGGGCAAATGCCCGATCCGGTGGCGCGGGCCGTGGAGTGCATGCTGGAACACATGCATCGCCAGGATGCGGAGATCGCGCAATTGCGGGATGGTCTCCAGCGGCTGCAGCCGCTGGAGACCATGATGCCCGTGGAGGAGATCGTCTGTGTGCTGGATGATGAGGCCTCAGAAAGCGAGGGAACTCGTGCGGGTAATACTTGACTAATTTAGTAGAGATAGTAGGATGTCGTACAGAGGAGCACCGGACATGAAACTGACGACGAAAGGACGTTATGCGGTGACCGCCATGCTGGATCTGGCATTGAATCAGCGTGGCGGCGTGGTGACGGTAGCCGACATTTCCCAGCGTCAGCAGATTTCCGTGGCTTATTTGGAGCAGCTCCTTGGCCGCCTGCGTCGTTATGGTCTGGTGGAGAGTGTACGTGGTCCGGGTGGTGGTTACCGGCTGGCCATGCCGGATTCAGAAATTTCGTTGACGCGGATTGTGGAGGCTGTCAATGAGTCCATCAGTACGACCCAGTGCGGTGGTGATCCGCAGCAAGGATGTAAGGGGGGCGGGCAGCAGTGCCTTACCCACGACCTGTGGGAAGAATTGGGAGATCGTATCGCCGAGTTTCTCGGGGGAATCACCCTCGGGCAACTGGTACAGAAGCAATTGCACAAGGAGTCGATGCAGTCGGCACCGATCCGGATGACGGATAGGACAGCACTGCGCCCGACGCATGAAACCGCTTAGGATCATGAGGTACAGGAAATGAATCAACCCAAAATCATTGCACTGGATGTCGGGCAGCCCTGGTTGGTCAATCCGGATCGTCCCATTTATCTGGACTATCAGGCGACGACCCCGGTGGACCCGTTGGTTCTGGAACAGATGCTGCCTTTTCTGACCCATGACTTTGGCAATGCGGCTAGCCGTTCCCATCCCTATGGCTGGACAGCGGAAAAAGCGGTAGAGAAGGCGCGCCAGCAGGTGGCTGATGCCATCCACGCCGATCCCCGCGAAATTGTCTGGACTTCGGGTGCGACGGAAGCGACCAATCTGGCCCTCAAGGGTGCGGCGCATTTCTACTCCGGCAAGGGCAGGCATCTCATCACCTTGCGCACCGAGCACAAGGCGACTCTGGACACCTGCCGCCAGTTGGAGCGCGAGGGTTTTGAAGTCACTTATCTGGAAGTGCAGGAGGACGGTCTGGTTGACCTACAGGCTTTTGCGGCGGCGATTCGTCCGGACACCATCTTGGCTTCCGTGCTGTACGTGAACAACGAGATAGGCGTCGTCCAGCCCGTAGAAGCCATCGGCAAAATACTGCGCGCTCACAAGGTATTGTTCCATGTGGATGCAGTGCAGGCCCTGGGCAAGATACCGGTGGATGTGGAAGCCATCGAGGCGGACATGATGAGCCTGTCCGGGCACAAGATTTACGGACCCAAGGGGATCGGTGCCCTCTACGTGCGGCGTAAACCCAGGGTGCGGGTCGAGGCGCAGATTCATGGCGGTGGCCACGAGCGCGGTATGCGTTCCGGGACGTTGCCTACGCACCAGATTGTCGGCATGGGTGCGGCAGCCGAACTGGCCGTACAGTCGATGGAGAGCGATGCCAAGCGTATCCGCCAGTTGCGCGACCGTCTGCTCAAGGGCATTCAGGAGCAGGTGGAGGAAACCTATATCAATGGCAATATGGAACACCGGGTGCCGCATAACCTCAATATCAGTTTTGCCTTTGTGGAAGGCGAGTCGCTGATTATGGCGTTGAAGGAAATCGCTGTGTCCAGCGGATCGGCCTGTACCTCGGCCAGTCTGGAGCCTTCTTATGTGCTTCGCGCCCTGGGTAAGTCCGATGAGCTGGCGCACAGCTCCATCCGCTTCGGCATCGGTCGCTACACGACAGAAGAGGAAATCGATGCCACTATCGAGCTCATCGCCGCGAAGGTAGACAAATTACGAGAGTTGTCTCCGCTCTGGGAGATGCATCAGGAAGGTATTGATCTCAACAGCATTCAGTGGGCCGCACACTAAGGCCCTTACAAGAGGAGAACCATCATGGCATACAGTGAAAAAGTGATTGATCATTATGAACATCCCCGCAACGTGGGAGCGATGGACAAGGATGACCGTGGCGTCGGCACCGGTATGGTGGGTGCACCGGCCTGCGGCGATGTGATGCGTTTACAGATCAGGGTGAACGGGCAGGGCATTATTGAAGATGCCAAGTTCAAGACCTACGGTTGCGGTTCGGCCATCGCCTCCAGTTCGCTGGTGACGGAGTGGGTCAAGGGCAAAACCCTCGATGAGGCGATGACCATCAAGAACAGCCAGATCGCCGAAGAGCTGGAACTGCCTCCGGTCAAGATCCACTGCTCCGTGCTGGCCGAAGACGCCATCAAGGCGGCGGTGGAAGATTACCGGAAAAAGCAGGACGGGGCGCAGGTGGCGGTACAATCGGAAGTGGCCGTTGTCCAGGTGGCACACTAGGATATCGTCATGGCTTTGACCTTATCGGAAAGCGCGGCGCAGCAGGTGCGCAAGAGTATTACCAAACGTGGCAAGGGTCTGGGTATCCGCATCGGTGTGAAAACCAGCGGCTGCTCCGGCTTGTCGTATGTTATGGAGTTTGTGGACGTCCCCAACCCCGAAGATCTGGTGTTTCCCCACGATGACGTGAGTCTTTTTGTGGACCCCAAAAGTCTCATCTATCTGGATGGCACGGAGCTGGACTTTACCCGCGAAGGCCTGAACGAGGGATTCCGTTTTAATAATCCCAACGTGAAAGATGCCTGCGGCTGCGGTGAGAGCTTTACGACCTGATGGCGGATTCCTGTTTCCGCTGCGGGGCGGAGTTGGGTGCTCCGCCCGCGCTGTGTGCATCCTGCGGGGCGGTGCAACCCTTCCGCGCGGAGCTCTCCCTGTTTGCGGTGGCGGGCTTGCCCGAAACCTATGATCTGGACGTTCAGGCACTGCGCACGCAGGTGCTGGCGCTGCAAAAGGGCCTGCATCCAGACCGCTTCGCCAATGCAGTGCCTGCAGAAAAACGCTATTCCCTGGAGTGGAGCACCCGCCTCAATGAGGCCCTGGCGATATTGCGGGACCCCCTGCGGCGTGCCGATTATCTCCTGCAGCGGCAAGGCGTGGACGCGCTGGGTGAGCAGGTGAAGGTCGCTGACCCGGAACTGCTGATGACCCAGATGATCTATCGCGAACGTCTGGAAGATCTGGTGGCGGCACGCGACCTGGCGGGCATGGAGGCTTTGCGTCGGGAGGTGGATACGGCAGTGAGCGGGGTGGTGCAACGTCTCAGGGGGTTATTGGGGGTTTTACCCTGTGCTGAGCCGGAAGCAGCGGGTGCCGCGGTGCGCGCGTTACAGTTTCTCGATAAACTTCTCGGCGAGATAGACCGCAGCGAAGAGTCCTTGCAGAATGCCTGAGCGGCAGAACCTCCACAATCAGGGCGATATATCATGGCGTTAATGCAAATTGCAGAACCGGGCATGGCCGCCGAACCGCATCAGCGGCGGCTGGCCATCGGCATCGACCTGGGGACCACCCACTCGCTGGTGGCCTCCGTGTTGTCGGCGGTGCCCACCGTCATGCGCGATCATAAGGGTAAGTACCTGCTGCCTTCGGTGGTGCGCTACCTCGGTGGCGGCGATATTCATGTCGGCTATCCCGCAGCCGCAGCCGCCGGGCAAGACCCGCACAATACCATTGCCTCGGTGAAACGCCTGATGGGGCGCGGCCATGGCGATGTGCAGACCCTTGCCGGGCACCTGCCTTACGATCTTGTTCCTGGAGAAGGTATGGTGCGTCTGCGCACGGTGGCGGGCGAAAAATCCCCCGTAGAGGTGTCTGCCGAAATATTGCGGGTGCTCAAAGAGCGGGCGGTGGAAACCCTGGGTGGCGAACCGGAGGGCGCGGTGATCACGGTGCCCGCCTATTTCGACGAGGCCCAGCGTCAGGCCACCAAAGATGCGGCCCGTCTGGCGGGGCTGAATGTGCTGCGCCTGCTGGCCGAGCCGACCGCCGCTGCGGTGGCCTATGGTCTGGACAAGGGCAGTGAGGGCGTTTTCGCCATCTACGATCTGGGCGGCGGAACCTTCGATATTTCCATATTGCGCTTGCAGGCGGGGGTCTTTGAGGTGTTGGCGACCGCCGGTGATTCCGCCCTGGGCGGCGACGATATGGATCATGCGTTGGCCGAATGGCTGATGCAGGAGGAGGGCGGTGATGTGTCCGATCCCTTCTGGCGGCGGCAGCTGTTACAGCAGGCGCGTACCACCAAAGAGGTGCTCAGTACCGTTGAGGAAACGACGATAGTGCTGACACCTTCCGGTCGTGCGCCCCATGCGGTGAAACTGTCGCGTAGCCAGTTGGAGTCACTGATTCAGCCGGTTATCCAGCGGTCCCTCCCGGCTTGTCGGCGGGCGCTACGGGATGCCGGTTTAAAGCTGGATGAGATTGAAGGCGTGGTGCTGGTGGGCGGCGCCACCCGTGTCCCCGCCGTGCGCGCGATGGTGGAGGAATTCTTTCAGCAGGTACCGCTGACGGATATCGATCCCGATCAGGTGGTGGCCCTGGGCGCCGCCATTCAGGCCGATGCCCTGGTGGGCAATCAGCGCGAAGATTTGCTGCTCATGGACGTGCTGCCGCTCTCCCTTGGTCTGGAGACCATGGGCGGACTGGTGGAGAAAATCATTTCCCGCAACACCCCCATTCCGGTGGCACGGGCGCAGGAATTCACCACCTTCAAGGATGGTCAGACGGCCATGACCATCCACGTCGTGCAGGGGGAGCGCGATCTGGTGCAGGACTGCCGTTCGCTGGCGCGCTTCAGTCTGCGCGGTATTCCCCCCATGGTGGCCGGTGCCGCAAGGATTCGCGTGACTTTTCAGGTGGATGCCGATGGCCTGCTGGCGGTGCGTGCAGAGGAAACCGGTACGGGGGTGCATTCGGAAGTCGTCGTCAAACCGTCTTACGGTCTGAATGATGCGGAAATCGCCAGGATGCTGCAGGACTCGTTCACCCATGGCGCCGAAGATGTGGCCAGGCGGCGCCTGTCGGAAGCGAAAGTGGAGGGCGAGCGGGTGCGTGAAGCCTTGCGCTCGGCTTTGGCCGTCGACGCCGACCTGCTAGCTCCTGCGGAGCGGGAAATTCTGGACAAAGCCGGTGCTGCGTTGACCAACGCCTTGTCGGGTAATGACGCCGACGTTATCACTGGCGCCGCTGAAGCGGTTGAAACTGCCGCGGAACCGCTGGTACAGCGGCGTATGGACAGTGCCCTGCGCCGCGCCATCGCCGGCCGTTCTATTGACGATCTGGGAGATTGAATGACTAAAATACGCGTCTTGCCGAACCCGGAAATCTGTCCCGAGGGGGCGGAGTTCGACGCTGAACAGGGGGAGACCATCATCACCGCCGCCATGCGCAATGATATTCACATTGAGCATGCCTGCGAGATGTCCTGCGCCTGCACTACCTGTCATGTGATTCTGCGCGCGGGTTTTGACAGTCTCGCGGCGGCGGAAGAAAAAGAAGAGGATTTGCTCGATAAGGCCTGGGGCCTGGAGCCGACCTCCCGCCTCAGTTGCCAGGCGAAAGTGACGGATACCGAACTGGTCATCGAAATCCCCAAATATACTATCAATCTGGAAAAGGAGCGGCACTGATGCGCTGGACCGACACCATGGAGCTTGCCATTGCCCTGGATGAAGCCCACCCGGACGCCGATGTGGTCCATCTGCGTTTCACCGATCTGCATCGCTGGATATTAGAACTGCCCGATTTTGAAGGCGAACCCGAAAAGTCCAGCGAAGGCATCCTCGAAGCCATCCAGATGGCCTGGTTGGCGGAGAGAGACTGAGTCGGGCCGCGCCATGGCGGATAAAAAGGCCCTCATCGCCCTCTCGGGAGGGGTGGATTCTGCCGTAGCGGCACTGCTCATGCGGGAGCAGGGCTACGAACTCACCGGCGTGACCATGCGCCTGTGGCCCAGGAGCCGCTGCTGCGATGAAAAAGATATCGAAGACGCCGCCGAGATCTGCGCCCTGCTCGATATCCCCTATACGGTGCTGGATTATCGCGAGGCGTTCCGGCGTCAGGTGGTCGATGTGTTTGTCGCCGAATATCAGGCGGGGCGTACGCCCAATCCCTGTGCGCGCTGCAATCAGTTCCTCAAGTTCGATGCCCTCCTGGCGGAAGGCGAAAAGTTGGGCGCCACGATGCTGGCAACGGGGCACTATGCGCGCCTGGCGGAAATTTCTTCGGGCACCGCCCTGCTGCGTGGCCGTGACGAAGCCAAAGACCAATCCTATTTTCTTTTCGCCATTGGCGTCGCGCTATTGCCCCGCCTGCGTTTTCCCGTGGGTGGCATGAACAAGGATGAGGTGCGCGCCATGGCCCGCAAACACGGCCTGCCCGTGGCCGCCAAGCAGGATTCACAGGATATCTGCTTTGTCCCGGATGGCGACTACCGCCGCTTTCTGGAAGATTACGCCGGATTGGACATGGCGCAGGAAGGAGAGATGATCGACAGCAGCGGGCAGGTTATCGGCCATCATCCGGGCACCTTGCACTTTACCGTCGGACAGCGGCGCGGTCTGGGCGGTGGCAGCGGTCAGCCGCGCTATGTTTTGGCGCTGGACCCGGTGCAGAACCGGGTGATTGTCGGTGGTGCGAACGAGCTCTACCGCCGTGCAGCCAGCCTGACCGAGTGCAACTGGCTGGCGGATTTGCCGCCCGGCGAAAGCCATGCTGTGACCGTAAAATTGCGTTATCGCTCTCGCGCCGAGCCAGCCATGCTGCGCCTGCTCCCCGATGCCAGGGCCGAACTTCGCTTTTCCGAGCCGCAACGCGCCGTCACCCCCGGTCAGGCTGCCGTCTGCTACCAGGGCGAGCGTCTGCTGGGCGGGGGCTGGATTCAACACGCAGGATAGTCCGCGCGCCTGCGTCAGAACATACCCAATATATGCTGTATTTCCGGTAACATGCGCTGTACGCATTTTTTCCCCTCCATTATGGCTTCACCGGCACGATAAAACTCCAGTAAGCCAATATGGGACAGCTTTGGAGAAAGCAGGATATCCGGGGGATCTCCTGCCATGCGACTCCTGGTGATCCTATCCTGCATAATATTGACCGATCCGGCGATGGCATCAAACAGGCTGGGTGGTTGCTCCTCATCGCTGGTCACTGGAAATATCGAGGCGGTATATGCCGTGACCAAATCTGATATTTTTCCTGCGACACCGGTACCTTGTTTTTCTATGGTTTTGTGGTTTTTGAGGCGTTTTCCAATGATGTCATCGTTTAACGTTACGGCTATAACCATATTCGCACCAAGCGCCCGACAGGCGGAAATGGGAACGGGATTCACCAGCCCGCCATCTATAAGCCATTTACCATGGTTTTTAACCGCTGGAAAGAGGCCAGGTACTGATATGGAAGCAAAAACGGCCTCCAGGATGGAGCCCTCCGTCAACCAAATTTCCCTGCCAGTATGCAAATCTGTTGCTACAGAGGCATACCTTTTGGCAACAATATCCTCTATTTCCGAATCATCATCTGCCACATATTTTTTGAGAAAATAATGGAGCCGTTCTTTGTTGACAAAACCATTCAGTGACATGTTGATGGCAAAAAATTTGGCGGTTTCAAGCTTCGTCAGCGAGCGCACCCATTCTTCCAGCTTCTCAAGGTTGTTGGAAACATAAGATGCGCCAACCAATGCGCCTATGGAGGTACCGCAAACAATATCCGGTACGATTCCATGATCACTTAACGCGCTTATCACCCCGATATGTGCCCATCCGCGAGCCGCGCCACTGCCAAGAGCTAAACCTATAGTCATGGTGATCTCACCCCCAAGTGTTTTTTGTCACATGGCCCAGGATGCACTGTAGCGCGCCCGCGAAGTGCGCGATAGGGAAGGTGTGGATGATGTCGCTCCTTTCGCGGCTGCCGATCCTGCCATCATTTATTACTCGCAATGATTAGTATGTTCTGTTAAAGTGCACTCGCCTTCATGCCTCAGTCTGCATGAAGCGCGTCGCACTGGTTCCCACCTTGATGAAGCGTCTGCCATAGACTGGCGCCCCTGTGGCGAGGCCGGTGTTTTTGGAGTAAAAATTATGTCATCTTTTGAATCCCTTGGGCTTTCTGAACCCATTTGGCGTGCAGCTGCCGAGCGCGGTTACACTACTCCCACCCCCATTCAGGAGCAGGCCATTCCGGTGGTCATGTCCGGTGTCGATCTGTTGGCTGGCGCGCAGACGGGTACCGGCAAGACCGCTGCGTTCGCCATGCCCATTCTGCACAAGCTGTCCGCCACCGCAGATACTGCGGCGCATAGTCCTTCCAGTGTGCGTGCGCTGATTCTCGTCCCCACCCGTGAACTGGCGGCACAGGTAGAGGAGAGCGTGCAGTTGTATGGGCGTTATCTTTCTCTGCGTTCGCTGGTGCTCATCGGTGGTGTTAAGATCAATCCGCAGATGCAAAAGTTGCGTCGCAGTGTAGACGTATTGGTCGCTACCCCCGGTCGTCTGCTGGATCATATCCAGCAGCGCAGCGTCGACCTCTCTCACGTCGAGATCCTTGTGCTCGACGAAGCAGATCGCATGCTCGACATGGGTTTTATCCGCGATATCCGGCGTATTCTTGCGGTTTTGCCCAAGAGGCGCCAAAACCTGCTGTTCTCGGCGACGTTTTCACCGGAAATCCGCAGCCTGGCCGATGGCTTGCTGAACAATCCGGCCAGCGTCGAAGTCGCGACGCGCAATGCTACTGCTGACAATGTCGCCCAGCGGATTTTTGCCGTCGATCAGGATCGCAAGCGGGAACTTCTTGCGCACCTGATTGAAGAACATCAATGGGGGCAGGTGCTGGTCTTCACCCGCACTAAGCATGGTGCCGATCGACTTGCCAAGCACCTGTCCCAGGATGGTATGCAGGCCATGGCCATCCACGGTGACAAGAGTCAGGGTGCACGTACCCGCGCTCTGGCGGAGTTCAAGGAAGGTAAAGTTCGGGTATTGGTCGCAACGGACATCGCCGCCCGCGGCATCGATATCAGCGAGTTGCCCCATGTAGTTAATTTTGAACTTCCCCATGTGCCCGAGGATTATGTCCATCGCATCGGACGAACCGGTCGCGCTGGCAACAATGGCCAAGCCGTATCGCTGGTGAGCAGCGAAGAGCGTAAGCAGTTGCAGGATGTGGAAAAGCTGCTGCGCCGCTCCTTTGATCGAGAGATCGTCGTCGGCTTCGAGCCTCGGCAATCCTTCCCCAGCCATGTGCCGTCATCGGCTCCGCGCCGTCCGACTCACGCCGCCGGGCGGGGCCGACCCAGTTCAGGGACGACGCCTTCGGGCCGTGCCCGCCGCGCATGATCTAGCCTTTTTTCAGTCCGATAATGAGGTGTAACCCGCGGGGACTGCGTTCAAACCGGATAGGCCCGTCAGCTTGCATCACCAAGGCCTTAGTTTGTGGGTCTAAAGAACGAGCTGGCCCCGTGTCTGGGGCCATGAGGAAGTGCTGTCTGATTGAACGAATACGCCCCCGGATTTGTTGCTTTTCTCTGTGAGCCGCCTATATAGAATCGTGTATAGCATTACCAATACTTTCAAACTTTCCGCATATTCTGGGCGATTCGCAGTCTGTTTTTGGTTAGAAGGAAGGTGTTATGTCCGATGCCGCATCAGAGCCTGCCGTAAATACTATTTCTCAATTGATTCGACTCATTACGGACAAGCACTTGCCGGCGTTTGCAAGTACCCTCAAAAACGTCTTCAGAGCTACCGACAGCGATTCGACATCTGGGCAGCAGATCGCGCAGATCATATTGCGGGATTCCGCTTTGACTTCACGGGTGTTGTGCGCGGCCAATGCGGCCAATCTGGGTTACGGCGCACACACTAAAATTGCGACGGTCAGCCGTGCCGTAGTGGTATTGGGCGTCAATGCATTGCGCAGCTTATGCGTTTCGGCAGCGGTGGTAGAGTCCATGACTGGCCCTCGACAGTTCCGGGATCGCGTGCGCGATGCACTGGCACGGGCACTGCATTCCGCTTTTCAGGCTCGGGACATTGGTGTTAGCGAAGGTCTTGGTCCTGAGGCTGCAGAGCGCCTATTTATTGAGTCACTGCTTTCCCATATCGGTGAGATTGCGTTCTGGTGCTATGGCGAGGAGTTCGCGGTGCGGATGGATGCGGTGTTGCGGGTAGGAATGCCAACCGCGGAGGCCGCGCGTGAAGTATTGGGATGTTCTTTTCAGCAATTCGGTCGGGATCTTTTACAGATTTGGAAGCTCGATTTTGTGTTGCAGAACAGCCCGGAGGTGGGGTTGGGCAATCGCCTGACCAGTGCCGCCGCGCAGGGCTGGGGGCACCCGATCCTGAAGAGTATTGTCACCGAAATCAGCCAGATATACCGTCTGTCCGACGAGGATACCTGTGCACGTCTGCAACGGAATGCTGAGGCGGCAAATCAGATGGCCATTATGCTGGGTATTGAAGGTATCCAAGAGTTGTTACCCGACCATACGGATGCAGAAACTATTGAGAATATTGCGGACGAAGGCCAGGGCACTCAATACCCAGAACCCGATTTCAAATTGCAGATGCGGGCACTGACTGAACTGGGGAAGGTCGCGCAATCGCGCAAGGATCTCCCGCTGCTGCTGGAAACCTGTCTGGAAGGTATTTATCGCGCTGTGGGACTGGATCGCGCGGCTATTTGCCTGATCAGTCCGGATCGGGCCCTGCTGTCCGCACGTATCGTCGTTGGCCATCAGGCGAACGTGCTACACGCGCTGCTAAACTGGCCGCTGACCGCGCAATCGCTCAGGGCTCTGCAACCCGATCTGCGTTGTTGGCGGCAGGAGCGCACGACGCACTCAAACCATCCAAAAAATCCGATGAAAAGCGCACTAAGCTTCTTGTTCGATACCTTGCCGGGTGATGCCTTGCTGGCGACCTTTTCGGTGGACAACCGCCCTATCGGAATTCTCTATGCGGATCGGGAGCCTTCGGGCCGTGCCCTCGATGCGGACGCCTTCGAGGGCTTCAAGAGTTTTGTCGAGCAAACGGAGATGGTCATGCGCAGTCTGCGTCGTGCCTGAGCCGACGGGTTGCTTTGTCAACCGCCTGGGCCGTAGTCCAGAGTCGGACTTGGCGGGCAGCGTTCTTCCCATCCAGCACTGGCCGAGTTATCTTTGTCCGCAATGCCTTGGCATTCCGCCAGGGCTTGCGCCACAATAAGCGGGTGATGAGCGTGTCCGAGCGAAAGGCAGATATGGACGAAGACAAGACATCCTCCCGCGTTCTGGTGGTGGAGGATGAGGAAGGTATTCAGGAACTCCTGCGCGTCACCCTGCAGCGTCAGGGCTTTGAAGTGCGTTGTGAGGGGAGTGTCGAATCTGCGGAAACGGTGCTCCTGACCTGGGCGCCGCAGTTGCTCGTTCTTGACTGGATGCTTCCCGGCGAGAACGGTCTGGCATGGTGCCGTACTCTGCGCCGCCGTGAGGAGACCCAGAAGCTGCCCATCATTTTGCTCACGGCGCGCGGTGGAGAGGGCGACCGGGTGCATGGTCTTGAATCGGGCGCGGACGATTATCTGGCCAAACCTTTTTCTCCGCGGGAGTTGGTGGCGCGGGTCAATGCCCTGCTACGGCGTAGTTATGGCGGTACGGCGGCTAGTCGGGTACGGCTCGGTGAGCTGCATGTGGACCTACGCGCGCATCGGGTGTATGCCGGTAAGGTACAGATCCATCTCGGCCCTACCGAGTTTCGCCTTTTGCGTCTCTTTGTGACCAATCCAGAACGCGTCTTTTCGCGGGATATGCTGCTCGATCAGATCTGGGGGCGGCAGAGCTTTATCGAAGAGCGGACGGTCGACGTTCACATTCGTCGCTTGCGGCGGGAATTGGACCATCACGGTTATGCTCATATCATCGAAACAGTAAGGGGTGAAGGCTATCGCTGTAGTGCCTTGGGTCCCCAGCGAGATACGGTGGGCGGGCGATGACTGGTACGGCGGTTTTTGAGCATTCAGCGCGCCGCCGCGCACGTCGCTATCCTTTTCCAGCGTGAAGCACCTCCGTGCCTGGTTTTATCCCGTAGCGCTCTGGGCGCTGATCCCGATTTTTCTGACCGCCGATGATTTGCGCGCTTGGCCCTACCTCCTACCGGTGGTCATCGCCCTCTTGTTGGCGCTCTGGGTCGGCTGGCATCGCCAGCAATCCCAGAGCTTCAGCGCTTGGTTCCGCAACCCGGATACCTTGCTGCCACCGTTGGCGGGGGGGATGTGGGAGGAGACCTTTGCCGAGGGCTACCACTGGCGGCGTGATCAGGAGGTACAGCACCGCCTGCTCAGTGCCCAGATTGTACAATTGCGCGACGCCTTGCAGGCCATGCCGGACGTCGTGGTGCTCATGGATGAGCGCGGCCAGCTACTTTGGGTGAATCCTTCCGGTATCCGTTTGCTGCAACTGCAATGGCCAGAGGACGCCGGAAAGCCGCTAACCTTCTGGCTGCGCACCCCGCATCTGCGGGCCTTCCTCGCTGGCGAGGGGCCACCCAGCTTGCAACTCCCCGCACCGGCAGATGCACAACAGATTTTGGAGGGTATGCGCTATCCCCTCGCCGATGCTGGCGCATTGGTTATTTTCCGGGACGTGACCCGCATCCGTCAGCTCGAACAGGTCCGTCAGGACTTCGTGGCCAATGTCTCCCACGAGTTGCGTAGCCCGCTCACGGTGGTGCGCGGTTTCCTGGAAAATATGTTGGATAGCCCTATCGCGACCGATGATGAGGTGAGCAGTCAACTCCGTCTCATGGAGCAGCAGACGCTACGCATGCAGTCTTTGGTTGAGGACTTGTTGTCCCTGGCGCGCATGGAAGCCGCCGAAGCAAATCCGGAACACTGCGAAACGCTGATGCTCGCGGATATGGTACACAACACGCTGGATACCCTGGCGCCCGCGATAGCGCAAAAACGTTTGCAGATCGACACCGTGCTGGATAACGACTTGGGTTTTTTTGCAGAAACCATCGACCTGACTAGTATCATTCGCAATTTATTGGAAAACGCCATCAAATATACCCCGGTAGACCGCGCTGTCAGCGTGCGCTGGGAGCGTCGCCCTGGCGATCTGCTTCTGGTGGTGCAGGATACCGGCGATGGTATCGCTGCCGAGCATCTGCAGCGTATCACCGAACGTTTTTACCGGGTGGACAAAGGTCGTTCCCGACGCATGGGCGGCACGGGGTTGGGACTGGCTATTGTCCGTCACGCCGTCGAGCGTTATCAGGGGCATCTGGAGGTAACCAGTGAAGTGGGTAGGGGAACCACTTTTACTGTGCATTTCCCGCTTCATCTCGCCCGCAGTCTCCTTTCCGACCCTGCGATGTCATAAAATTGTAATAAAATCTTGCTATAATCTTTGCTCAGTCTTGAACAAGACCTGAATAAGGGGCGTGATATGATGAAAACCATTGGCGTGGCTTTCGAGTTGGGCGTGATGAGCCTGGGCGCAGCAGGGCTGGCGCAGGCGGCAATTATTTCCGCCGCAGGCGGCACGGCCATTTATCCCGTTCTGTCCAAATGGGCAGAAACCTACAAACAGAAAACGGGCACCATGGTGAACTATCAGGCCATCGGCTCTGGTGGTGGTATTGCCCAAATCATGGCCAAGACCGTCGCTTTCGCCAATAGCGACATGCCTATTAAACCTGAAGATCTCAGCAAAGACCAACTCATCCAGTTTCCGGCAGTGATTATTGGCATTACCCCCGTCGTGAATGTCCCCGGTATAAAGCCCGGTGAACTGACCTTCAACGGTACCGTGCTCACCGGTATTTACCTGGGTAAAATCAAGAAATGGAACGACACGGCCATAGCCGACCTCAATAAGGGCGTTAAGTTGCCGGATATGAATATCACCGTGGTCCATCGTTCTGATGGTTCCGGCACTACCTTCAACTTTACCAATTATCTGGCCAAGGTCAGCCCGGAATGGAAGCAACGGGTGGGCGATAACACCGCCGTTTCCTGGCCTGTGGGTGTGGGTGGCAAGGGTAATGCGGGCGTCGCTGCTTATGTGCAGCGGATTCCTGGTGCCATCGGCTACGTGGAATATGCCTATGCCAAGGAAAATCACATGGCTTACGGCAAAATGATCAATGCTGCGGGCAAAGTGGTGGCCCCTGATCTGGCCACTTTCCAGGCCGCCGCGGCGAACGCGGACTTTACCAAGGTAGAGGATTTCTACATGATTCTCACCAACCAGCCGGGTGCCCAGAGTTGGCCCATCTCCGCTGCGACTTACATCCTTATGCGCAAAAACGCCGATAAGACGGCTAATGCCGGGGTTTTGAAGTTTACGCGCTGGTTCCTGACAGCCCCGCAGGCGCAAGCAGAAGCCAAGAGCCTGGATTATGTGCCATTACCAAAAAATACGGTGACGCAAATTGAGGCGTACTGGAAAAAGAATCTGGGTCAGTGAACTAAAATATGGACGATACCCGTGGCGCAGAATTGGGAATGGGGAAGGCTGCGGTGCCGTCCCCCGCTGTGCCATCTCGCATCGGCCTGGTGCGATCAAGGCGTCTGCATGTTATGGACCGTGGTTTCCGCTGGCTGACAGGCGGGCTCGCCTTTTTGGTTCTGCTCCTGCTGGTCGGTGTAGCGTTGTCCCTCTTTGTGCGCGGGTGGGGAGCCTTTCATCATTTTGGCTTCGCTTTTTTCTGGAGCGAGGCCTGGGATCCTGTTACGGAAAACTTCGGCGCTCTGGTGCCGATTTACGGGACTTTGGTCAGCTCCCTGGTCGCCATGTTGATCGCCGTGCCCATCAGTTTCGGCATCGCGTTATTTATCAGTGAACTTGCGCCCGAATGGTTACGCCAACCGGTCGGTAGCGCCATAGAATTGCTGGCGGGTATCCCCAGCATCATCTTCGGCATGTGGGGTCTCTTCGTCTTTGCGCCGGTTTTGGGCCGCGCAGAGCCTTGGCTCAATGACCATCTGGGTGTTCTGCGCGGTATTGGTGCGTTGTTTCGCGGCCCGCCGATGGGCATCGGTATGCTGGCTGCCGGTATTATTCTGGCCATTATGGTAATCCCCTTTATTTCGGCGATCATGCGCGATGTTTTTCTGGTTGTGCCCACGCTGCTCAAAGAGTCGGCCTATGGCCTGGGTGCCACGACTTGGGAGGTGGCACGCCATGTGGTTCTTCCATATACCCGTACGGCGGTAGTCGGTGGCGTGTTCCTCGGTCTGGGCCGCGCCCTTGGTGAAACCATGGCAGTAACTTTTGTGATCGGTAATGCCCACGATCTCCACATCTCTTTGCTCGACGCTGGAAACTCTATCGCCGCAGCACTGGCGAACGAGTTTGCCGAGGCTTTTTCACCCATGTACAAATCGGCGCTCATGGCCTTGGGTTTCATTCTCTTCATCATTACCTTCGTGGTGCTGGTGCTGGCCAAACTGATGCTTTGGCGTCTCGGTCAGGGGCAAGAGAAGGCGGGCTTATGAGCACGGCTATGAACGTCCGCTATCTGCGCCGCCGCTTCTGGAATATCTTTAATCTGGGCATGGCGGTAGCCATGACCTTGTTTGGCCTCTTCTGGCTGGTCTGGATTCTCTGGACCACCCTCTCTTATGGCGCTACCGCCCTGAACCTGGAACTGTTTACAGCCGATACACCTGCGCCCGGCAGCATCGGCGGGCTGCGCAATGCCTTCGTGGGTAGCCTGTTGATGATCGGCGTGGCGGTACTGATTGGTACTCCTGTGGGAATCCTGGCCGGCACCTATCTCGCCGAGTTTGCGCAAGGCAGCCGCCTGGCGGGGGTCATCCGGTTTTTTAATGATATTCTGCTCAGCGCGCCTTCCATTGTGATCGGCCTGTTTATTTATGCAGTCATGGTGGTGCCCATGGGGAACTTCTCTGGTCTTGCCGGGGCCTTGTCACTGGCTATTTTGCTTTTGCCCGTCGTCCTGCGTACCACGGATGAGATGCTGGGCATGGTCCCCGGCACCCTGCGTGAGGCGGCCCTGGCTCTGGGGGCGCCCCATTGGAAGATGATCGTTCAGGTGAGTTATCGGGCTGCGCGTTCTGGTATACTCACCGGGGTTCTGCTGGCGGTCGCGAGGATTAGCGGCGAGACCGCACCGCTGCTGTTCACGGCGCTCAATAATCAGTTCTTCAGCATGAATCTGGACAAGCCGATCGCCAATGTCCCCGTAGTCATTTTTCAGTTTGCCATGAGTCCTTATCCGGAATGGCAGCATCTGGCCTGGGCGGGTGCGTTGATAGCTGCCATGGCTGTGCTAGTCTTGGGCCTCGTTTCTCGCTTTCTTATCAAAGACAGGAGTCCGCGTTAATGTCGGAACCTCAGAAAACCAAAATATCCGTCCGCCACCTGGATTTTTTTTACGGGAGCAACAGGGCTCTGACAGATATCAATCTGGAAATGCCCGAGAATCAGGTGACAGCGTACATCGGGCCATCGGGTTGCGGCAAGTCGACGCTCCTGCGGGTCTTTAATCGCATGTATTCTCTGTACCCCGGGCAACGGGCGACCGGCGAGGTACTGCTGGATGGTGAGAATACGCTCGCTCCCGGCACGGATGTGAATATGCTGCGCGCCAAAGTTGGTATGGTATTTCAGAAACCAACGCCTTTTCCCATGTCCATCTATGACAATATCGCCTTTGGCATCAAGCTCTATGAAAAATTACGCAAGGTGGAGATGGACGAACGGGTGGAGCAGGCGTTGCGTCAGGCAGCCCTCTGGGAGGAGGTGAAGGATAAGCTCAAGACGAGTGGGCTGGGGTTGTCCGGCGGACAGCAGCAACGCCTGTGTATCGCGCGCGCAGTGGCGGTGCAACCAGAGGTGATCCTGCTGGATGAGCCGACTTCGGCGTTGGATCCTATTGCTACCCTCAAGATTGAAGAGCTGGTGAGCGAACTGCGCAATCAATTTACGATTCTGATCGTCACCCACAACATGCAACAGGCGGCGCGCGTCTCTGATTACACGGCATTTATGTATATCGGCGAGATGGTGGAATTTGGGCCTACCAATCAGTTATTCACCAATCCCGAAAAAAAGCAGACAGAAGACTACATCACGGGTCGCTACGGTTAAGGAGCGCAGCTATGGACAAAGAACCACATATTTCCCAGCGTTTTGATGAAAAACTCCATGAGGTCCACGCCTTGGTCCTTGCCATGGGGGGGGTGGTGGAGGAGCAAATCACCAATGCTGTCAAGGCATTGCAGGAGTCAGATGCCGAACTGGCCCGTGAGGTGATTGGCCGTGACCATGAGGTGAATGGTTACGAGGTGCGTATTGAAGAAGAGTGCATCAATATTCTGGCTACACGTCAGCCTGCCGCCAGTGATCTGCGTTTGGTGATGACGCTGATCAAGACTGTTGCGGATCTGGAGCGGATGGGCGACAAGGCCAGCAAAATTGCCGACATGGCCCTGGCCATGGGACATGGCGCGCGTAACGACAATCCGGCCTTTCTCAGAGACGTGAGCGTCATGGCGGACTATGCCCTGAACATGTTGCGGCGCGCCATGGATGCTCTGGCCCGTGCAGATGCCGAGGAAGCCATTGCCGTCGCCAAAGGCGATGAGGTGCTCAATCAGGAATACCGTTCTGCCCTGCGCCGTCTGATTACCTACATGATGGAAGATCCGCGTACCATCACCCCGGCCATTGATGCGCTTTTTATCGCCAAGGCCATTGAGCGTATTGGCGATCATGCCCGGAATATCTGTGAATACGTCATTTATCTTGCTAAAGGGAAAAGTGTCCGGCATGTTCCGTTAGATGAGGTAGAACAAAGTATCCAGAGGAAATAGCCATGGTGGAATCCACAGCCACAGCAGAACTCAAAAACTTTCTGGCGGCCGTGGATCTGGGTTCCAACTCCTTTCATATGGTGGTTGCAGAAGAAGTTGGCTCTGATATCCGTCTGCATGATCGTTTGCGTGAAGGCGTTCGTCTGGCTGAAGGTCTGCGCGATGATGGTAGCCTTGATCCTGCGGTAGAACAACGCGCACTGGACTGTCTGGCGCGCTTCGGTCAGCGTCTCCGCGGTATCCGCCCGGAGCGGGTGCGGGTGATCGGCACGAATACCTTGCGCGATGCGAGTGCTGGAGAAGACTTTGTGCGCGCCATCGAAAAAACGCTCGGTTACCCGGTGGAAATCGTGGCCGGCCGGGAAGAAGCGCGTCTAGTTTACCTCGGCGTGGCGCACAGCTTGGCGGTAGACGCGCGTGAGCGGCGTTTGGTTGCGGATATCGGGGGAGGTAGTACGGAGTTGATTGCGGGCCAGGGTTTTACCCCTGATCTGCGGGAAAGCCTGCATTTTGGCTGTGTGGCCTCTACCCGGGCCTACTTTCCCGATGAACTGATTACGGCGGCCGCCTGTGAGCGTCTTGAAAAACGGGTGCGTATGGCGGTAGAACCCATGCTCGATGATTTTCTCCGCCATGGCTGGGATCAGGCGGTGGGTTCTTCGGGTACCATCAAGGCGATTGCCCGTGTCCTCGCGGAGAACGGTCAGGGTTCGCGCATCACCCACGCGGGCATGCACTGGCTGCGTGAGCAAATGACGCGTCTCGGTTCAGTACGTGCGCTGACCCAGCTGAAGGGCCTGAAGGCGGATCGTGCCGCCGTTTTTCCGGGTGGATTCATCATTCTCTTCGCGCTCTTCGAGTCCTTGCGTCTACAGGAAATGCGTTTTTCTGAGGGCGCTTTGCGCGAGGGGGCCATTTATGACCTGCTCGGGCGCATCCATCAGGAAGACACCCGGGAGATGAGTATCCGCAGCCTGCAGGAACGCTTTCACAGCCAAGTGCAGCGTAACCAGGGCATAGCGCAGTGGGCGGCGCACTTTTTCAAGACGGCATCCGTATCCTGGCCGCTCCACGGCGGGCATCAGCAATGGCTGCACTGGGCCGCTATGACCCATGATATCGGCCTCGACATCGCCCATTCGGGATTTCACAAACATGGTGAATATGTCTGGCGGAATGCCGATATTGCGGGATTCTCCCGTCGTGAGCAGGGCGTTGTTGCAGCGCTCGTGCGCGCCCAGCGAAAACGCCTGCCTAGCCACGCGCAGTTACGTGCTCTGGGTATCGCGGCTGAGGATGTAGTGGCGTTGCAGCAATTGGCGATTCTGCTCCGCTTGGCTATCCTGTTTCATCGTGGCGCGACCCCGCTGGCGGCACCTCCGAGTTTGACTGTGTCCGGTAAAAAATTGATCCTCGCATTACCACAGAAATGGCTGACAGAAATGCCACTGATGGCTGCCGATCTGGAGCAGGAGCAGGAGTGGATCACGCCAGATTTTTGCCTGCAATGGTAATCCTCTAAACCCTTTGTTTTATCGACACGAGGCGTGGGGCACGCATGTCAGACGGTTTTGCTCACCTGGCCCTCATCACGGAAACCTATCCACCAGAGGTGAACGGCGTAGCCCATACGCTGCAGCGCATGGTAGAACATCTCCATGAGCGAGGTTATCGGGTTACCATATTACGTCCGCGGCAGACGGGTGAAAGGGCAGGGGGCGACCTGTTTCGTGCCCTGTCTTTACCGTTCTATCCGCAGGTTCGGGTGGGGTACAGCTTGTCTGGCCACATCGGTCAGCGGTTGCAGGCTTTGCGTCCGGATCTGGTACATATTGCCACGGAAGGCCCGTTGGGCCTCGCCGGACTTCGGGCCGCCCGTCACCTTAAAATCCCCGTGGTGAGCAGTTTTCATACAAATTTTGACGGCTATGCCCGGCATTACCGTTTGCAGTTCCTGCAAGGGCTGGTCTTGCGCTATCTGCGGCGCTTCCACAATGCCACCCGCAAAACCCTGGTACCCAGTCAAGGAACTTTCGCCCACCTGCAGGCGCAGGGCTTCCTGAACCTCGCCATGTGGAGACGCGGGGTGGACACGGCGCTCTTCAATCCGTGCCGACGCAGCGCTGCGCTGCGTGCACAACTTGGGCTGGATAAGGACGATGCGCTCTTGATTTATGTTGGACGCCTGGCTCATGAAAAAAATCTACCCGTTCTCATGAACGCTTACGAACGCTTGTGGAAAACTTGGCGAGGGCCGGGCAAGTTGCATCTCGCCCTGATCGGCGACGGCCCCCTGTTGACTGGTCTCACCAGGCAGAACCTCGCCGGTTTTTCCCTGGAGGGCATACAAAAGGGTGAGGATCTGGCGCGATGGTATGCGAGTGCGGATCTGTTTTGTTTCCCCTCCTGTAGCGAGACTTTTGGTAACGTCGTGCTGGAGGCCATGGCCAGCGCCTTGCCGGTACTGGCCTATGACGCCTCTGGTGTCAATGAACATTTCCGTTCGCCAGATGAAGGCGTCCTGCTTCCCCTAGAGGGTGATTTTGCCAGTGCCATCAGTCAGCTGCTTATGGATCGTGCGCATTTACGGGAAATGGGCCAGCGTGCCCGGCAACGCGCAGAAGGTCAAACCTGGGCGCATATTATCGATGCGCTTCTCGAGGATTACCGGAATAGCCTGGATAGCATTTCTTGACCGCCCTCAGAACCAATTTGCGTCCGCCAGCACCTTTGCTATTGTTGCGCATGCTGGAGAAGCTCCTGGCAGAAAGGGGTGGAGGATGCGACCATTGATGTGATCAACGAGGTGCTGAGCTGGCTGCATCTTCAACCCATTACGTTGGCGGTGATTATCGTCTTCCTGCGTCAGTATGGTTACTGGATTCTCTTTATTGGCACCCTGCTGGAAGGGGAAGCTGTGGTGATTGTTGCCGGCGCCTTGGCGCATGCGGGCGTTCTGGATCTTCCCATGGTGATATTTGTTGCCTGGCTGGGTAGTACCCTCAACGACCAGGTGCTTTACCAACTCGGTTATCGTTATGGCGAACGCCTGTTGAATATTCTGCCGCGCTTTCTGCGCCGCCATGTAAATCAGGCCGAGGACTTGATTCGCCGTTTTGGTGACTGGGTGACGCTACTCTTCCGTTTTATCTACGGCACTCGCACCATTACTCCGATTTTGCTGGGAGTACATCGCTACCCAGCGCGGCGTTATCTGTGGATGAACCCGGCTGCCGCGGCGGTGTGGGCGGCGGCCATCGCCGGAATGGGTTACGTTCTCGGTGCTTCGCTACAGAGCCTGTTGCAAGGTGTTCAGCATGTGCAGATCCTGCTCCTGCTGCTGTTGATCGCGGGAGCGGGGGTGTATTGGTGGTGGCATGGGCATGGGCGCGGTGAATAGCGCGCTGTGGCCACATTATGATGGGCAAGACGGGCACTTCAGGCCATCTGAACCTTACGACGATTTGCCAGAAGGCGTGGTTTTATGCTAAAACGCGCTGGGCTTCGGCCTAATACTCACACGTGCCGATACAGATCAGCCGGGTGTCCGCAAGGATGGCTGCCTGGGGTGCGTGGCGGATCATAACCCTTGAAAACTGGAGAAACCTTATGAGCAGCAATGTAACCATGCGCGCCCTGCTGGAAGCTGGCGTCCATTTTGGTCATCAATCCCGTTACTGGCATCCGAAGATGGCGCCATATCTCTTTGGTGAGCGTAACCGCATTCACATCATTAACCTTGAACACACCCTGCCGATGCTGCGCACCGCGCTGAGCTTTATCGAGCAGATTTCCCGCAAGCATGGCCGTGTCCTTTTTGTCGGCACCAAGCGCCAGGCACGCGAGGCGGTCGAGCAGGAAGCCCGCCGCAGCAGCGCCTTCTTTGTCAATCAGCGCTGGTTGGGTGGTACCCTGACCAATTTCAAGACCATCCGTCAATCCATTCGTCGTCTCGATGAATTAGATCAGATGGCGGCCGACGGCACCATGGAAAAGCTGACGAAAAAAGAGGTGCTCACCCTGACCCGCGAGCGTGACAAGCTGGAGCGCAGTCTCGGTGGTATCAAAGACATGAACGGTCTGCCGGACGCTATCTTCGTGATCGACGTCGGCCATGAAAATATTGCCGTGCTGGAAGCCCGCAAGCTGGGTATCCCGGTGATCGGCGTGGTGGACAGCAACTGTGATCCGCTGCTCATCGACTATCCCATCCCCGGTAACGATGACGCCACCCGCGCCATTCGTCTGTATGCCGCTCTGGTGGCTGATGCCATTCTCGACGGCCGTCAGGGTGGCGAATCAGCGCTGCTCGACGAATTTGTCGAGGTCGACGAAGAAACGATCGAAATCGACGCCGACTAAAGTATTCATCAAAACCAAGGAGCATTCATGGCTATCAGTGCACAACAGGTCAAAGAACTGCGCGAGCGCACCGGCGCCGGCATGATGGAATGTAAAACGGTACTGACCGAAGCCGGTGGTGATATGGAGGCTGCTATCGACCTCCTGCGCGCGCGTGGTCTGGCCAAGGCTGACAAAAAGGCGAATCGGGTAGCCGCAGAAGGGGTAGTTGTCACCGCCCTCAGTGGTGACCAGAAGCGGGGCGTAGTGCTCGAAGTAAACTGTGAAACTGATTTTGTCGCCAAAAATGAAGATTTTCTGGCCTTGGCGAAAGACTGTGCGGAGCAGGCACTGGCGCAGGGGTTCAAAGAAGCAGATGCCTTACTGGCCGATGCGGAAGTGGAAGAACGCCGCAAGGGGCTGGTCAGCAAACTCGGCGAGAACATTAGTCTGCGCCGTCTGCAGCATTTGCAGGTCAAAGAAGGCGTGGTCGGCGCTTATATCCATGGCAGCCGCATTGGTGTGCTCGTCGCTCTGGACGGCCAGGCGGCGACCAGTGAACTCGGTCGTGATGTGGCCATGCATGTGGCGGCGGCACGTCCCGAGGTGATCCATCCCAGCCAGGTTTCTCCTGAGCGTCTGGCCCGTGAGAAAGAAATTCTCATTGTGCAGGCGGCAGACAGTGGTAAGCCCGCAGACATCATCGAGAAGATGATCTCCGGACGTCTGAACAAATTGCTCAACGAAATCGCGCTCACTGGGCAGCCCTTCGTCAAGGATCCTGATCGCAGTGTCGGTCAGCTGGTGCAGGGCTTCCCGGGTGTCGAGGTGCTGGAGTTTGTACGTTTCGAAGTAGGTGAGGGAATTGAAAAGGCCCCCACCGCGGATTTTGCCACCGAGGTTATGGCACAAGTCCGGGGGTCCTGAATGACTGCGCCCGTGTATTCCCGCGTCCTCCTCAAACTCAGCGGGGAGGCGCTCATGGGCGAGGGCCAGTATGGTGTCGACCGTGAGGTCGTGCAGCGTATGGCCCGGGAAATCAAGGACGTTTCTGATGCCGGAGTACAGGTCGCTATCGTGATTGGTGGCGGCAATATCTTCCGGGGTATGGCCAAGGCGGCCGAAGGCATGGATCGCGCTACCGCCGACTACATGGGTATGCTGGCGACGGTCATGAATGCGCTTGCAGTGCAGGATGCCCTGGAACATCTGGGTTTGCCGACTCGGGTGCTGTCGGCGCTGCATATTGAGCAAGTGGCGGAGCCCTATATCCGGCGGCGGGCTATCCGTCATCTGGAGAAGGGGCGGGTCGTGATCTTTGGTGCTGGTACCGGTAATCCCTTTTTCACTACCGACACGGCGGCCAGTCTGCGCGCTGTGGAGATCAATGCCGAGGTAGTGCTTAAGGGAACCAAGGTCGATGGTGTTTACACCGATGATCCAGTCACCCACCCTGAGGCCATGCGCTACCGGGAATTGTCCTATAGCCAGGTGCTAGAGCAGAATCTGCAGGTCATGGATGCAACGGCCATCACCCTTTGCCGTGATAACGACATGCCGATCATCGTTTTTTCCATCAATAAATCCGGCGCTTTGATGCGGGTGATGCTGGGTGAAGAGGAAGGCACTTCGGTGCACAGAGAGATTGCATGAGTATTCAAGAAATTAAAAAGGATTCCGAAACCCGGATGAAGAAGAGCATTGAGTCTCTGAAGGGGGAGCTCACCCGGCTGCGGACGGGCCGGGCCAGTGCCGGACTGCTTGACCATGTGCAATTGGACTATTATGGGGCGCCGACGCCCCTGGCGCAGGTTGCGTCTGTGTCGGTTGCCGATGCCCGATCGCTGCTTGTCACGCCGTGGGAAAAAAATCTGATTCCGAAGATTGATAAGGCGATTCGCGATGCTGGCCTGGGCCTGAATCCAGTGGCAGGTTCGGATAACGTGCGGGTTCCGTTGCCAGCGCTCTCCGAAGAACGCCGCAAGGAAATGGTCAAAGTGGTCCGGCAGGAGGGTGAGGGTGCGCGTGTAGCTATTCGTAACATCCGTCGCGACAGCATTTCTCAGGTTAAGGAACTGCACAAGCAGAAAGCTATCTCGGAAGATGAAGAACGGCGCGCCGAGGAAGAATTTCAGAAGCTGACGGACCGCTTTATTGATGAAGTGGACGCGGTGGTGGAGGCGAAGGAAGCTGACCTCATGGAGGTCTGAACGCATGTCTTCTGCTGACGAAAACCTGCCTGCCATGCCGCGCCACATTGCCGTCATTATGGATGGCAATGGCCGCTGGGCTTACCGTCAGCACTTGCCGCGGGTGGCTGGTCATCGGCGCGGTGCGGAAGTGGTACGGGAAATGGTGCAATCCTGCGTGGATATCGGTATTCCCTACCTGACGCTTTTTGCGTTCAGCACCGAAAATTGGCGGCGCCCGGTCCTCGAAGTGCGCTTGTTGATGAATCTCTTCCGCCTATTGTTACGGCGAGAAGCTCGTAAACTCCATGAGAATGGCGTTCGCCTGTGTATCATCGGCGATCGCAGTGCATTGGATTGCGATATACGCCAGCTCGTCGAAGAGGCGGAGGCGCTCACTTGTAACAATAAGCGGCTCCAACTCAATCTTGCAGTGAATTACGGTGGACGTTGGGATATTGTGCAGGCAGCACGCGCCGCCATGGCGGCAGTGCAGGCGGGGGAACTCGCCCCTGAAGACTTCTCGGAGGCACACATTGCCCAGCATCTCTGCCTGGCAGACATCCCCGAGCCCGACCTGTTGATTCGTACCGGTGGCGAGGAGCGCATCAGTAATTTCCTGATTTGGCAGTTGGCTTACACCGAGTTTTATTTCAGTGATACGCTTTGGCCGGATTTTGACCGCATGGCTTTGGAGTACGCTCTGCAATCTTTCGCGCATCGGCAACGCCGCTTCGGACGGACGGGTGACCAGGTTCTGGAGGGCGATTGCTCCGCCAGCGATTGATTACTGCCTCCTTGTTATTCTTGCTGGTTCTTGTGCTGATTTTTTGGGCACCTTTCTGGGTTTTTCTCGCTTTCCTCATATTGTTGGCCTTCTTGGCAGGGCAGGAGTGGGGGCATCTTAGTCTGATAGCCTGGCCAAATGCGTTGGCGTTGGTATTGGCAGCGCTGCTTCCGATGCTCATCTCCTCGCAGTGTCTTTCCTGGTCCGCGCTGGCACAGGGCAGCGTGATCTGGTGGGGGCTGCTCGCGGCACTGCTGATGCTGACGCCGCCTTCTCTGTTACGCGAGGCTGCGGCCTGGCAGCGCCCGGTGACCGCTATGACGGCGTTTCCTGTGCTTTTACCGGCACTGCTATTCAGTCTGTCCTTGCAGCAGCGTACCCCACAGTTTTTGTTATGGGTGATTCTGGTCATCAGTGCGGATGACGTGGGTGCGATGACTTTTGGTAAAATCTGGGGGCGTCATCGATTAGTACCACGCATCAGCCCTGGCAAGACCTGGGAGGGTTTGCTGGGCGGCTTGCTTGCCAGCGCCATTATGGGCACACTGGGCGCTTGGATGTGGATAGGTGCGGCGGTCTCGAGCCTTCGTTCCGGCGCCGTTTTGGGCTTGGTTACGGGCACCTTTGCGGTCTTGGGAGATCTTTCCGAGAGCTTTCTGAAACGCCGCGCCGATTGCAAGGATAGTGGCCAGTTGTTGCCGGGGCATGGCGGCCTGCTGGATCGCTTGGACAGCATGAGTGCGGGCATCCCGGTGTTTGTAGCCGGGCTTTATTATCTGGGTTGGTGGAAATGACACGAGGCATCTGCATACTCGGGGCTACAGGCTCCATCGGCAAGAGTACCTTGGATGTGGTATCGCGCCACCCGGATCAATTTCGGATCGTTGCGCTCACCGGTAATCACCGTGTCGCAGAAATGCAGGCATTGTGCGTGCAGCATCATCCTGAGTTGGTGGTAATGGCCGCTCCAGAGGCCGCGCAGCAGTTGCGCGTTGCCCTGGCTGATGCGGGTCTGAAGAATATCCGTGTGGAAAGTGGTCGGGAGGCGCTGGCAGAAGCAGCGCGTATGCCCGGTGTTGATGAAGTGATGGCGGCCATTGTGGGTGCCGCCGGTTTGTTACCGACCCTGGCGGCGGTGGAGTCTGGAAAAAAAGTCTATCTGGCCAACAAAGAATGTCTGGTGATGGCGGGTAACTTGTTCATGGAGCGGGTACGGCATCATCAGGTGATACTGCTCCCCATCGATAGTGAGCACAATGCCGTATTCCAGTGCTTTGCCGAAGGCAAAGGCGTGCGCCGCATTCTGCTGACGGCCTCCGGAGGACCTTTCCGGACCTGGCCCGTGGAGCGTCTCGCGGCCGTAACGCCGGACCAGGCCTGCGCCCATCCCAACTGGGTCATGGGCCGGAAAATCTCCGTGGATTCCGCGACCATGATGAATAAAGGTCTGGAGGTCATCGAAGCGCATTGGCTCTTTAATCTCTCCGCATCCCATATTGATGTATTGATCCATCCGCAGAGCATCATCCATTCCATGGTGGAATATGTGGATGGCTCCGTGCTGGCACAATTGGGTAACCCCGATATGCGCACCCCCATTGCCCATGCCCTGGCCTATCCGGAGCGCATGGAAAGTGGGGTTTCTTCTCTGGATCTGGCGCGCGGGCCGGACTTGCAGTTTGAAGAGCCAGATTTGCAACGTTTCCCCTGTCTGGCGCTGGCCTTTAATGCCCTGCGGGCGGGCGGTGCCGCAGCGACTGTGCTGAACGCGGCCAACGAGGTGGCGGTGCAGGCCTTCCTGGATGGCGCCCTGCCATTCTCGCGTATTGCGGCCGTTGTTGAAGACACACTCAACGAATTGCAGCCTGCCGCCCCGGATCATCTGGATGCGGTGTTGGTTGTCGATCGGCTCGCACGGGAAGCCGCAGTCCGCCATCTTAGCCACCATAGATCGGGTATGCAGTGACCTTCCTGAGAGCAAATGCAAATTCTTGAGACCATAGGGGCCTTTATTCTGGCTATCGGCATCCTCGTGCTGATCCACGAATCCGGTCACTTCGCGGTCGCCAGATTGATGGGCGTCAAGGTGCTTAAGTTTAGTGTAGGCTTTGGGCCGACCCTGATCAGCCGCCGTTGGGGGCGAGATCAGACGGAATATGTGATCGCCGCACTACCCCTGGGTGGCTACGTCAAAATGCTCGGCGAACAGGGCGGTGAGCCAGTCCCGGCCGAAGACAGTAAACGGGCCTTTGATAACCTTGCGCCCGGTAAACGCTTTTTGATTGCCTTGGCGGGACCGCTGGCCAATCTCCTGTTTGCCATCGTGGCTTATGCGGGCGTGGCATGGATCGGTATCCCGGGATTGGCGCCCATCGTCGGTTTGGTACAGGATCATTCCCTTGCGGCTCAGGCGCAATTGCGTCCGGGGGAACGTATCACGATGCTCGACGGGCGACCTGTCCATACCTGGGAGGATATGCGTATGGGGCTCCTCTCAGCAGCGGTTGCGCGTACCCCAGTGATCCTACAGACGATGCGCGGTGACGGTGCTCAGGTGACCCATGTGCTGTCTCTGCAGGTGCTTGCCGCGGACGCTGTGGGGCCAGACTTTATCAGTAAGGTTATTGGGATGGAGCCCTACCTGCCCGCCGTCATCGGTGCTGTAGAGCCGCATAGCCCGGCACAACTGGCCGGGTTGCGGGCAGGAGACCGCATTGTCGCCATGGATGGTCATCGGATTTCCAGTTGGGAAAGTCTGGCCCGGCATGTCGAGTCGCACCCCGATAAAGTCATCCAACTACGTTATCTGACGGCGCAAGGGCTTGCAAAAGCCGTAAGTCTCACCCCGCAGATGTTTCTCGACAAGGCCGGAAAACCGGTAGGTCGTATCGGTATCATCATGGCACCGTTGCCCAAAAATTTGATCGTACGGCGCGAGCGCGGCCCTCTGGAGGGCCTAATCTATGGGGTGCGAACGACTGGGCAGATGTCGCTCATGACCGTCGAGATGATCGTGCGAATGGTGCAGGGTTTTGTATCCCCGGATAATATCAGCGGTCCGATTGCCATCGCGGAATTTGCCGGGCAGTCTGCACAAGCCGGTCTGGCGCCATTTTTGTCTTTTCTCGCGCTGATCAGTATCAGTCTGGGGGTGCTTAATCTTCTGCCCATTCCGATTCTGGATGGGGGCCACCTCGTATTTTATGCCGTGGAAATGGTACGTGGTAAACCACTCCCTGCGGCGGTGGTGCAAAAAGCGCAGCAGATCGGTATAGTGCTGCTTTTGATGCTCATGTCCTTCGCCTTCTACAATGATATTATGAGATTGCTGACACCGTGAAAAAATTCAGCCTCAGTTCGCCCCCTCCCATCCTTTTCGCTGCCGGTGTGGCTTGTGTTGCCGCCGCTTGGGCGGCACCAGCCTGGGCATTTACGCCCTTTACGGTCAAGAATATAGAAATTCGTGGCCTGGAGCACATCGCGCCCGGTACAGTCTACAACTACCTGCCCATCCATATTGGCGAGCAGGTGGATGACCAGAAGGCGCAGCAGGCCATTAAAGATCTCTATTCTACGGGATTCTTCAAGGATGTGACCATTGCCCGCTCTGACGACAATCTGCTGGTCATCGTGCAGGAGCGGCCCATCATCTCCGGCATCAAGATGATGGGCATCAAGGCTTTTTCCAAAAGTGAGGTGAATGGCACACTCAAGGGTGTCGGCCTGGTGGACAGGCACATCTTTAATCGTTCGGTTCTTGATCAGGTGGTGCATGGCCTGCAGGAACAGTACGAAGGCATGGGCTATTACAATGCCAAGATCCAGGCGCGAGTGGAAAAATTACCGCGTAACCGGGTAGTCATCCATATTGACGCGCAGGAAGGCGAGCAAGCGACCATCAAGCAGGTAACCATTGTTGGTAATCATGCCTTCAGTGAAAGCCGTCTGCGCAGCCTTTTCAGTATTGGTGCGCCGGATGCATTTTCCTTTTTTACCAAGAATGATCGTTACTCGCGTGAAAAGCTTATGCAGGGCCTGGAGAAACTCCATAACTATTATTTGGACCGGGGTTATCTGAATTTTGATGTCGAATCCACCCAGGTACAGGTGTCTCCTGACCGACGTTTTGTGTATATCACGGTCAATGTGAGCGAGGGGGATCTCTATCATATTCAATCGGTGGGGCTGAGTGGCGATCTGGTCGTGCCGAAGCCGGAACTGGAAAAACTGGTGGAGATCAAGCCCGGAGGAGTGTTTTCCCGAGCCAAGATCAACGACACCAATAATGCTATTGCAGATAAGTTGGGAGACTTGGGCTACGCTTTTGCCAATACCACGCCGGTGCCTAAAGTAGATGAAAAAACTCACGAAGTGGCTCTGACCTTTGCAGTGGACCCAGGTCGCAAGGTCTATATTCGCCGTATTGAGATCACCGGTAATGACAAAAGCCGGGACTATGTGGTACGGCGTCAATTCCGACAGATGGAAGGCGCGCTTTATGATGGTGCGCTGATCCGACGCTCTAAGATGCGTCTGCAGCAAACAGGCTTTTATGACAAAATTGATACTAAAACCGTACCGGTTCCTGGGCATCCTGATCAACTGGATCTGGATGTCCACGTGAGCGAAAGACCTACGGGCAGCTTTAGTATCGGTGTCGGCTACTCCAATGCCCAGGGTATCTTGTTCAACGGTTCGATCAGTCAGAACAACTTTATGGGTACGGGCAACGCGTTGTCTTTCTCGGCGAATGTGGGCAGCCTGGGGACGGCGTATAATCTTTCCTTCACAGACCCGTATTTTACGCCTGACGGCATCAGCCTCGGCTTCAGTCTGTATCGGAACGACACCAATCTTTCCACTCTATCCGTAGCCCCTTATCAGGAAATAGATTACGGTGGAACTGCCACACTGGGTATCCCGGTGATGCAGTATGTCTATGATTATATGTCGTTGGGTTTTAGTAACACGACGATTAATCTGTTTGCTAGTCCGCCGGCAATTTACTCCCAATATGTCCAGACATTTGGTAACACGGCCACAGCGTTGACGATTGGAAATGACCTGACTTATGATAGCCGAAATTCCCCGATATTTCCCACCAAAGGTTTCTACGGAAGTCTGGCGCTGAAGGCGGCGGTGCCCCCCGCGAAACTGCGCTGGTATAAGGCAGAGATTAAAGCGGACTACTACCATCCCATTACTTCTTGGCTGACGGGTGGTTTGAGCGGGCGCTATGGCTTTATCAACGGTTACGGCGGTCTAGGCGTGCCATTCTTTAATAACTACTATCTGGGTGGTCCGACCACCTTGCCGGGTTATCAGACCTATTCGTTAGGGCCACAAGTGGGTGGCTATCCCGTCGGCGGTACTCGTGAGTTGCTGTTTAATGCCAGCTTGTATTTCCCGCTTCCGGGCCTCGCAGACAATAATAATTTCCGGATGTCTCTGTTTACGGCCAGCGGGTGGGTTTATGGTGTCAATGCTGATGGCTCATCGTCAAATAATTACTTCCCGAGTTTGGGACAAATGCGGACGACGGCGGGTATCGGTTTCCTGTGGATCAGCCCGATGGGACCGCTGCGCCTGTCTGTCGCCGTACCGCTCAACAAGCAGCCGAATGATTTGACCCAGCCCTTGCAGTTCACTGTGGGTAATAACTTTTGATGGTGCGGTGTTAGGGTATGAATTGGCAATTGCGTATTGGAATGGTTCTCCTGTTAATGCTGACTTCGGCGATGGCGTGGGCGGACCCGCTGAAGATTGGATTCGTGGATCTCGACCGCGCGTTGCGCGAATTGCCCGAGGCGCAGGCTGGCGCGACGAGTCTCAACAAACAGATAGAGGCGAAGCAGAAGGAAATCCAGGCTAGGCGGCAACAGGTCGATACCTTTCAAAAGACCCTGGAAAAGGATTTCCCGCATCTGACCAATACCCAAAGGCGGGAACGAGAGGCGCAATTGCAAAATATGATTCTCAATTTGCAGCAGTTCCAGCGACAGGCTCAGGATAGTTTGAATTACCAACGTAATCGTATTCTGAAAAATATACAGGATCAATTGGTCAGAGTGGTGGGCAGGATTGGGCGTGCCGGACATTATACGGTTATCCTCAATGATAAATCGGTGCTTTATGTCAATGGCGCCATTGATATTACCTCGCAAGTAGTGGCAGCGATGGCGAATAAACCAGTTCCTGCTCAGTCGGCTGGCAGTAAATAGCGTGGTGCGCAAGGAATACCTTCTCAGCGATCTTGCGGCGGTGGCGGGCGCCGAGTTGCGTGGTGACGCTGCATATAGGATCACTTCACTGGCGCCACTGGAAACGGCGGGTAGTGGTGAGCTGACATTTTACCAGGATTCCCGCCTGCGCAGGCAGTTAGAGGCCAGCAAGGCGGGGGCGGTAATTTTGACACCGCAGGATGCTGAGACGTATGCGGGCCAGTGTCTGCTGACGGATAATCCCTATGCGGCCTTTGCACGGGTCATGCAGTATCTGCACCCGGTCGCGGTGCCTCAGCCAGGGTTGCACTATACGGCACAGGTGGCGCGCGACGCGCAGGTAGATCCTGGTGCCCGCATTGATGCCTACGTGCAGATAGAGGCTGGAGCGGTGATCGCGGCAGGTGTCTGGCTGGAGGCCGGTACCTTTATCGGTGCGGGCACGGAGGTAGGACGAGGGTCACATCTTTACCCCGGCGTTAAAATTTATGCGGGCTGCAAGTTGGGCGCCGATTGCATCCTCCATGCGGGCGCGGTGATTGGTGCCGATGGTTTTGGTTTTGCCGAGGCAGATGACCGGTTTCTGAAGATACCGCAGGTGGGTCGTGTACTTATTGGAAATGGCGTGGAGGTTGGTGCCAACTCCTGCATTGACCGAGGTGCGCTGGCAGACACGGTGATTGAAGATGGGGTAAAGATAGACAATCTGGTGCAGATTGGGCACAACGTCCAGATCGGCGCGCATACGGTTGTCGCCGGACAGACAGGTATTGCTGGGAGTACGCGGGTTGGCTGTCATTGCCGTATTGGTGGTCAGGTAGGGATTGCCGGTCACATAGAAATTGCCGATGGTTGTGTAATTGCTGGACAGAGCGCGGTGACTCGTTCGTTGCGTCGTTCCGGTGTTTATTCCGGGGTGATCCCTGCACAGGAAGTGAATCGCTGGAGACGTGTCGTCGCGCGTCTCGACGGGCTGGATGCACTGTTTCGGCGGGTGAAGCGGGTCGAGCGTGAAGTCGAGCAGGATTTATCTACAAACGGGGGGCCGTCTGATCGTGAATGAACTGAATATTCAGGATATTCTTAAACGCTTGCCGCATCGCTATCCATTTCTGCTGGTGGATCGGGTGGTTGAAATAGAGATAGGGAAACGCTTACGTGCTTTGAAAAATGTCACCATGAACGAGCCGTATTTTCAGGGGCATTTCCCAGGGTTCCCGGTTATGCCGGGCGTGCTCATCATTGAGGCGCTCGCCCAGGCGGCGGCCCTTCTCGCCTTTGTTTCCGAAGACAAGAATGGCGAGAATGCAGCGGTCTATTTTGCCGGGATAGATAAGGCACGTTTCCGCAAGCCGGTGACGCCCGGTGATCAGCTGGAACTCATCGCCAATGTGAGCCGCCGACGTTCCGGCATGTGGCAGATGGAAACGGTAGCGCTGGTGGATGGCGCGGAAGTCGCTTCTGGGCTGCTTTTGGCCACATTGCGCGAGCATGCCCAATGACCTCGCAGATTCATCCGCAGGCTCTCGTCGATCCCTTGGCCCGAATCGGCGAGGGCTGCATAGTCGGGCCTTTTGCTGTCATCGGTGCAGGGGTGGAAATTGGCGATCACTGCCAGATCGGTGCGCATACAGTGATTGAAGGCCCTAGCCGATTGGGAGCCTATAACCATATTTTTCAGTTTGCGTCGATTGGCACCGCTCCGCAGGACCTTGGCTACAACGGTGAACCTACTGCGCTTGAAATCGGTTCGCACAATACAGTACGTGAGTTTGTGACCATCAACCGCGGCACCGTGAAGGGTGGTGGAATGACGCGGATTGGTAATCACAACCTCCTCATGGCTTACTGTCATGTGGCGCATGACTGTTGTATCGGCGATCAGGTGGTGATGGCCAATGCGGCAACACTTGCCGGACATGTCAGTGTCGAAGATCACGCCATCCTTGGTGGTCTGTCGGCAGTGCATCAGTATGCACGGGTGGGGGCTCACGCGATTCTCGGCGGCGGGACCATGGCTCCTCTGGATATCCCGCCCTATATGATGGCGGCAGGTAATCACGCCAGTTTGCATGGCATTAATGTGCGCGGTTTGGCTCGGCGGGGGATTCCCCGGGAGACCATTTTGCAGATTAAGCGGACTTATCGCCTGCTCTTCCGCTCAGGGCGCCGTCTGGAGGATGCGATGGATGAGGTTATGCAGCGCGGATTGACTGCTCCAGAGGTGGCTTACCTTTTGGATTTTATTCGTAATACGCATCGCGGAATTACCCGACCATGATCAATCTACGAAATATACGAACCGGCGTTATTGGTGTTGGCCATCTTGGCCGTTTTCATGCGCAGAAATATGCCGCAATCTCAAAATTGGCAGGTGTTTTTGATGAGGATGGGGAACGGGCCGCGGAGGTCGCCGCCGAGTTGGGGTGCCATGCTTTTCCCAGCGTTGGTGCGTTACTGGCTGAAGTGGATGCGGTGTCCATTGCCACACCCACCTCTATCCACTTCGCGGCGGCGGAAGCCGCCATGCAGGCTGGTGTACATTGTCTGGTCGAAAAACCCTTTACTCTGGATACCGAAGAAGCGGATGCGCTGATCGGCATGGCGCAGGAGCGCCATCTGGTGCTGGCGGTTGGTCATATCAAGCGGGTACATCCTGCTATTCAGCATTTGCTGCAAGCTGGCTACGGAGCGCCCCGCTACCTGGAGGCGGAGCGTCTGGCGCCCTTCAAGCCACGCTCGCTGGATATCGACGTGATCATGGATCTGATGATTCACGATCTGGACCTGACTTTGCTGCTGACTGGCGCCGAGCCTGTAGACGTGCGCGCCGTGGGTGTCGCGGCAGTGACAGACAAGGCGGATATGGCCAATGCCTGGATGACGCTGAATAATGGCACCGTGGCCAATCTGGCAGCCTCCCGGGTAGTGCGGGAACCAGCGCGGCGCATGCGTATCTTTTGGCAGGATCGTTACGCCTCGGTGGATTTTCTCAATAATACCCTGCATATCTACCATCGCGGTGCGGGAGCCGTGCCGGGAATTCCCGGTGTGCGTGATGAGGCCGTGGAGTTACCCAAACGGGATGCTCTGGCGGCGGAGATCGAGGATTTCCTGAACGCCATCGCAGCGCACCGGCCGGTGTTTTGCGATGGCATTGCAGGTCGGCGGGTGCTGGCGGCGGCGCTGCAGGTGCGGGTGGCCGTGGAGGCTTTTTTGCAGCACTGAGCGGCATACTGGTGCTGGTCTTGACGTTTTTTGGACGGTGATGCATGACTCAAAATACAGCAATTCCCATGGTTGATTTGCGCGCACACTTTGCGCCGCTGCGGGATGAGATTCTGACAGGGATAGGGAAAATTCTGGACGAGTCCAGCTTTATCCTTGGAAATCATGGGCGTGCGCTGGAGGCGGAGGTAGCAGGCCTCTCTGGCGTTGCCTACGGTGTAGGCTGTGCTTCCGGTACAGATGCCCTGATGCTGGCTCTGCGTGCCCTGGAGATCGGTCCCGGCGACGAGGTGATCGTCCCTACCTTTACGTTCATTGCGACTGCGGAAGCCGTGCTTTATGTGGGTGCTACGCCGGTCTTCGTGGATGTGGATGATCGTTTTTACGCGATGACCGTGGCCGGTATCGAGGCGGCCATTACGCCGCGGACCAAAGCGATCATTCCCGTACATCTCTACGGCTTGCCCGCGGAGATGCCCGCTATCATGGCGCTCGCGCGGAAGCATGGTTTACGGGTGGTTGAGGATTGTGCCCAGGCCATTGGTGCCGAAATCAACGGCCAAGGGGTGGGCAGCTTTGGCGATATCGGCTGTTTTTCTTTCTTCCCCAGCAAAAATCTCGGTGCTGCCGGAGACGGTGGCATGGTAGTGACGGCGGAAGCGGAGCTGGAACGTAAACTGCGCGGACTGCGCAACCATGGTTCCTGGCAGACTTACCACCATGACGTGCTGGGCTATAACAGCCGCCTTGACGAGATGCAGGCGGTGATTCTGCGGGCGAAGTTCCCGCATCTGGTGGCCTATAACACCGGGCGGCGGCAGGCCGCAGAATGGTACGCTGAGCATCTGGCGGGTCTCGACCTGCAATTGCCGGAATCTCCCGCAGGTTATCACCACGTATTCCACCAGTTTACGATTCAGTTGAACGGGCGGGATGCGGTGAAGGCCGCCCTCCATGCTGAAGGCATTGCCAGCGCCATTTATTATCCGATTCCAGGACATCAGCAGAAGATGTTTGCACACCAGGCCCACGCCCATTGTCCGGTGGCAGAGCGTCTGGCGGAGCGGGTACTCTCGTTGCCCATGTTTCCGGAACTGCGTGAGGAGCAGATTGCCAGGATCGCTACCGTGATCCGTCGCACCCTGCACGGCTAAGGCCTTGAGCAAGGCCTTTATCCTCGCGGTAGAGCGTTCCGGCGAAAATCTCGGGCTGGAAATCATGTTGAATGCAGCGCAGGCCGGACTCGATCTGCAGTGGTCGGGGGTGGTTGGATCTCGCCTGCAGGCAGCGGGAGTGCAAAATATTGCCGATGGTGAAGTGCTGGCGATGGTCGGGTTGGTCGAAGTCTTGCGACATTACCGCCGTCTGCGCTGGCTCCATGGGCAGATTCGGCAGCATCTGCGGGCGGAACGGCCAGATTGTGTGGTGCTGATTGACCATCCGGCTTTCAATCTGCACATTGCCAAGATGGCAAAAAAACTAGGCATTCGTGTGCTCTACGTGGTAGGCCCACAGATCTGGGCCTGGCGATCGCAGCGGATTCATCAGATCAAGCGCGTGGTGGACCACATGCTGGTTCTTTTTCCCTTTGAGGTGCCCATTTATGCACTGGCGGGGGTGCCGGTGCATGTGCTGGCACATCCTCTATTGGTGCAGACTGCCGCCGCGCCAAATCGGGAAAACGCGCGGGCAACGCTGGACATGGCGACAGATGGCCAGGTGCTTGCGCTTCTACCCGGCAGTCGACGTGGTGAGCTGGAACGGTTGACATTGCGTTACGCCGAAACCGCGCGACTTTTGCGCGAACAAATGCCGGATCTGCGGATTCTGGTGGCCTTGGCCAGAGAGGAGTTATGCCCTCTCTGGGAGCGGCTCTGGAAACAGGGTGCCGGGCCGGAAGATGCACGGCTGGTGATCGCTCAGACGCAAACTGTGCTAGCGGCCGCTGACGTGGTGCTGGTCGCCTCCGGTACCGCTACACTGGAAACCGCACTCATGCAGCGCCCGGCGGTTGTCGTCTATATTTTGAACGCACTCACCTTTGCTTTCGTCCGAAGACTGGTGAAGACACCTTTCGTGGCTATGCCTAATATTCTGCTGAAAAAGTCCGTGTACCCGGAATTCCTCCAGGGGGCCTTTGCGCCCGCGCAAGTGGCGGACGCACTGGCAGCGCTTTTTGGCTCGGCGGGTCCCGAGCAGGTGGCGAAATTGCAGAAACTGCGTGGTCTACTGAAAGGTGATCCACCCGAGCAATTGCAGCAGGTACTCCGCGAGATGCTGGCGTGACGCCGATGAATCCATGAAAAACGCCCCAATCCTGGAACACTATGGGCCTCGGTGCGCGGGTGTGGATGAAGCGGGGCGGGGCCCCTTGGCGGGGCCGGTGGTGGCTGCGGCGGTGATTCTGCGCGCACCGCTTCATGGTCTGGATGATTCCAAGAAAATGACGGCGGCCGCACGGGCGCATTGGGCCGTGCGTATCCGCAGTGAGGCCTTGGCCTGGTCGCTGAGCTGGGCTGCGGTTTGGGAGATTGAGCGCTACAATATTCTCCAGGCATCGTTGCGTGCCATGGCGCGGGCTATCGCCGGCCTGCCCCGGCGACCTCAACGGATTCTCGTCGACGGCAACCAGCCGCCCCCCGGCTGGCAAGTGGCGACACTGGTGGGTGGCGATGGCCGGGTGGATGCCATTGCCGCCGCGGGTATTCTCGCCAAAGTGGCACGGGATGAAGAGATGCAGTTGCTCGACAGGTATTACCCCCAATATGGACTGGCGCGGCATATGGGCTATGGCACGGCGTTGCATCTCCAGGCGTTGCGACGCTGGGGACCATGCACGCTGCATCGGCGAGGCTTCGGACCGGTCGATCGGGCCTGGGAGGCGCAGCGATGAGTACGCCGCAATTTATCCATTTGCATGTACACTCCGAGTATTCTCTGGAGGATGGCATTATCCCGGTGAAGGCGCTGGCCAGGCGCTGTGCGGAGCGCGGTATGCCGGCAGTAGCGATCACCGATCACGGTAACCTCTTCGCTTTGGTCAAATTCTATAACGCTGTCCGGGGGCAGGGCGTCAAACCGGTGATTGGCAGCGAGATCTGGGTGCATGATGCGGCGGAGCCGGAACAGCCCGCCGGCCTTATCCTGCTGTGCATGAATAAAACCGGTTACGGCAACCTCAGCCGCCTGCTCAGCAGGGCTTATCTGGAGGGGGCGCGCCACGGCCGTCCGCAAATCGACGCAGCGTGGCTGGAGGGCGCGAGCGATGGTCTCATCGCCTTGTCGGCGGCAGGCCAGGGGGAGATCGGGCGTGCCTTGCAGCGCAATCCGCAACAGGCGGAAGGCCGGGCACAGCACTACGCACGACTTTTCCCGGAACGTTTTTATCTGGAGGTGCAGCGTAATGGCGAGGCCGGGCAGGAAGCTCTGGTTCAGGCCACGGTGGCGCTGGCGGAAAAACTGGAACTACCGCTGGTAGCCACCAATAACGCCCACTTTCTCGATGCCGCGGACTTTGCGGCCTTCGATGCACGGCAGTGTATTTCTGCAGGCTTTACCCTGGACGACCCGCGACGTCCACGGCGTTTTACGCCGGAGCACCGCCTGCCCGACCCCGCAGAAATGCGGGAGCGTTTTGCGGACCTGCCGGAAGCTTGCGACAATACCGTCGAGATCGCGCGACGCTGCAATATGGAGCTGGTGCTCGGGCATTACGCGCTCCCGGATTACCCCATTCCCGCCGGTCAGTCCGTGGATGAGTATTTGCACGATGCGGCGCAAAAAGGTCTGCAGGAACGTTTGCAGGAGTTGCGTATCAGTGGCGACGCCACGCTGCTTTATCACGAGCGTCTGTTGCGTGAGGTGGGCGTCATTCAGCAGATGGGCTTCCCCGGTTATTTTCTCATCGTCGCGGATTTCATCCAGTGGGCAAAAAATAACGGCGTCCCGGTGGGACCGGGGCGTGGCTCCGGCGCCGGTTCGCTGGTCGCCTATGCACTGCGGATCACCGATCTCGATCCCATTGGCAATGGCCTGTTGTTCGAGCGCTTTCTCAATCCCGAGCGCGTTTCCATGCCCGACTTCGATGTGGATTTCTGCATGGATCAGCGTGACCGCGTTATTCAGTATGTGGCCGACAAATACGGTCGCGACCGGGTCGGTCAGATCATCACCTTTGGAACGATGAAAGCCCGGGCAGTGGTACGGGATGTCGGCCGGGTGCTGGGGCTGCCTTATGGCTTTGTCGACCAGTTGGCCAAGCTGGTGCCGGGCGATCTGGGTATGACCCTGGCGAAGGCCCTGGAGGAGTCCGAGGAACTGCGCCGCCGCCAGACCGAGGAAGACGATGTCCGTGACCTGCTGGACATCGCGCTGCGCCTGGAGGGTTTGCCACGTCACGCCTCGACCCATGCCGGTGGCGTGGTGATTTCCCCGGATCCGCTCGCCGATCGTCTGCCGCTCTTCAACGATGGCTCCGAAGGGGGGGGTAACGTCACCCAGCTCGATAAAGACGATGTGGAGAAGATGGGGCTGGTTAAGTTCGATTTTCTTGGGTTGCGCACTCTGACCATCATTGATATGGCGGTCAAACTCATCAATGCCGATGCGGCGGCGGTGGGCCGCGCACCAGTGAATATTCAGCAATTACCTCTGGATGATGCGGCGACTTTTGCCTTGCTCAAATCCACCGAGACCGCGGCGGTCTTCCAACTGGAATCGTCGGGTATGCGCGATCTGGTGCGGCGTCTGCAACCGGATACCTTTGAAGATATTGTTGCGCTCGTTGCCCTGTTCCGGCCTGGGCCGCTGCAGTCAGGTATGGTCGATGACTTCATCGCCCGTAAGCATGGTAAGGCGCCGGTGATTTTTCTGCATCCGGATCTGGCGCCGATTCTCGATGAAACCTACGGCGTGATCGTCTATCAGGAGCAGGTCATGCAGTCCGCCCAGGCGTTAGCGGGCTATTCCCTCGGCGGCGCCGATTTGCTGCGACGGGCCATGGGCAAGAAAAAGCCGGAGGAAATGGCCAAACAGCGCAGTATTTTTTTGGAAGGTGCCCACAAAAATGGTTTGGCCGCAGATCAGGCCGGGGCCATCTTCGACCTCATGGAAAAATTTGCTGAATATGGCTTTAACAAGTCGCACTCGGCAGCCTATGCCCTGGTTTCCTATCAGACCGCTTATCTGAAGGCCCACTATCCACAGTTTTTTATGGCAGCTGTGCTGAGCGCCGATATGGACCACACCGACAAGGTGGTGGCCATGATTGCCGAGTGCGCGCGCATGGGCCTGCGGATTGCTCCGCCGAGCATTCAGCGCAGTGTGCTGGAGTTTCGACCGGAGGGAGAGAGTGATATCCGGTTTGGTCTGGGCGCCATCAAGGGCTTGGGACGGGCGGCTATTCAGGCGATTCTCGACGCTCGTAGAGAGGGACCCTTCCTGAGTCTTTTCGACCTGCTCTGCCGGGTGGATGGCCAGAAGATCAATCGCCGTGCCCTGGAGGCGTTGATTCGCGCCGGAGCCATGGATGACTGGAGCGTGTCGCGGGCCAGTCTGATCGCTTCGGTGGATAGTGGTGTTGAAGCAGCTGCGCAGTTTCAGAACAGTCAGGTGAGCCTGCAAGAATCGTTGTTTAGTGGGCAGGAAGCGTTACCGGTAGCTCCGCCGCTGGTGTCGGCCGAAGTGTGGAGCCTTACCGAAACCCTGCGTCAGGAACGGGAAACCCTGGGCTTCTATCTCAGTGGTCACCCCATGGACAGTCTGCGGGATGATCTGGCGGCTCTGGGAACGGTGCCTCTTGGAGACATCCGTAGCGGGACCACGGTATTGGTGGCCGGGTTGGTGGTGGCGCGGCGCAGCACCCGGACCAAGCGTGGCGATCGTATCTATTTCCTGACCCTCGACGACGGTCGGGGGCGGCTGGAGGTCGTCGTCTTCGCCGAAGTCTGGGCGCGAGCTGGCAAAGTCGGGGAGGGTGAGGAACCAGTGCTGGTTCTGGGTGAGGTGGGCGAGGACAGCTATTCTGGTGGTCTGCGGCTTAATGCCCTGCGCGTGCTGGGTACGGTGCAGGCGCGCGAGGAGCTGGCTACCCAACTGACCCTGGAACTGGATGTCGCTACAGATGTGGCTCCGCAAGATCTGCTTGTTGTGCTCCGTAAATACCCTGGCCAAACAGCATTGCGTCTGCGTTTGCGCGTCGGTGACGATATTGTCGCGCAACTGCGGGTGACGGAAAGCCTTTCCTTTGCGGCGAAGCCCGCCGCTATCGCCGCCTTGGCGGCGCTGGCACCCACGGCGCGCTGGCGTTGGGACTATCGGTCGGTGACCCTTCTCGTCAATAATGTTACCCCCTTGGAGCGTACTCGGCCTGCGGCGCGACGCCCGGTCTAAGCGCCGGTCTTATTCGGAGTGGTAAGGAGTAAACATGAAAATCAGTTATCTGGATTTTGAACAATCGGTGGCGGAGCTGGATGCCAAGGTGGAGGAGCTCCACGCCCTGAATCAGCCGGGTATCGCCGATGACATCAGCCGTCTGGAAGTCAAGGCGCGCAAAGAGTTGCAGCGTATCTACAGCAAACTGGGTGCCTGGCAGACGGTACAGGTGGCTCGTCATCCACAGCGGCCTTACACCCTGGATTACGTGCGGGCCCTTTTCACGGAAGTACAGGTGCTGGCAGGCGATCGTGCCTTCGCCGATGATCAGGCTATTATTGGCGGCCTGGCCCGTTTCAATGGACAGCCTATCGTCTGGATGGGACATCAGAAGGGGCGCGACACCAAGGAAAAAATCCAGCGCAACTTTGGAATGCCGCGTCCGGAAGGTTATCGTAAGGCGTTGCGTCTGCTCCGTCTTGCCGAACGTTTTGACTTGCCAGTATTTACTTTCATTGATACGCCCGGAGCTTATCCGGGTATCGGTGCTGAGGAGCGCGGCCAGAGTGAGGCCATCGCTCGCAATCTCGCGGTGATGTCCGACCTGGCTGTACCCATTATCTGTACGGTCATTGGCGAAGGCGGCTCCGGCGGCGCGCTGGCGATTGGCGTGGGTGACCGGATGCTGATGCTGGAGTACGGCGTCTACTCCGTCATTTCGCCGGAAGGTTGCGCCTCGATCCTTTGGAAGAACGCCGCTATGGCAGCGGAAGCAGCGGAAACCCTGGGTATCACTGCACGTCGTTTGCAAGGCATGGGCTTGGTCGACGAAGTGCTGCCGGAGCCCCTCGGTGGCGCGCATCGCGATCCCGAAGCGGTTTTCGCGCTAACGCGCGAGCGCTTCGCCCATCACCTGCGGGAACTGCAGGCGATGGATACCAGCAAGTTACTGACCACCCGTTACGAACGCTTGATGCACTATGGGGTCGTCGGCGCCGCCTGAGCTGGAGCGACGTCTCCAGGCGCGCCTGGAGGGGGATTTGCGTCCCCCGGATGGACGTATACTCTATGTAGCCTACAGCGGCGGCGGCGATTCTACAGCTCTGCTCGTGGCACTGCTTGCTTTAGGGTACGGCGTCCATGCCTTGCATGTGGATCACGGCTGGCATCCGGACAGTGCTCAGTGGGCCCAGTTCTGCCAGCAGCAGGCTGTGGCGCTGGGGGCTTCCTTCACCGTACTGCGCCTGCCCGCAGATACACCCGGCGAAGGGCCGGAGGATCAGGCACGGCGTGCCCGCTATGCCCTGATGGCGGCGCAGTTGGCGCAGGGCGACTGGTTGTTTACGGCGCAGCACCTGGAAGACCAGGCGGAGACTTTGCTTTTGCAACTGTTGCGCGGTGCTGGTGTAGCGGGGCTGGCGGCCATGCCCGGGCAGCGCGCTCTGGGAGCCGGGCTGCTGGTCCGACCCCTGCTGGATGTACCTCAACAGGTGTTGCGGGATTATCTGGAACAGCGGCACTTACCCTTTCTGAATGACCCGGCCAATGCCGATGTGCGCTATGACCGGGTACGGGTGCGCAATGTGCTGCTTCCCCAGCTGCGCGATCTGGGCTGGCCTCATGCGGCGGCCAATATCGCCCGCGCGGCGGATAACCTTGCCGATATGCGGGAAGTCGCGGCGGACTGGTTTGCTTTGCGTTGGCAGTGGTATCGCGCAGATTACCCGGAACTCTCTGTGGAGCGGCTCTCCCTGGCGTATTTGCAGTCCCTCTCTACTGCCGCGCAGCGGGTTTTCCTGCGCGGATGGCTTCGGAAACGGCAGATTTCGGTGCCGAGCCGGGAGCGTCTGGAGGCTCTGCAAGGCGCCATAGCGCAGGGACGTGGAGGCGCGAGGATTCAGTGGGAAGGAGGAGAAGCCTGGCTGCAGGGCGGATTGCTGAGCGCCTGGCCGCAACCGCGCGCTACGGCGGAAAAAGAATGGGAAGAAGGCCCTTGGTGTGCCGCTCTGGAAAAACCGCTGCCGATCCCTGGCTGGCAGTTTGCTCTGCGGGATACCTCACCGGACAGTCTTCATCATGCGCTGGCTGAACGTTTTGCGGAGACGCGCTTGTACTGGCGCCGTCGCCGCCAGGGGGAGCGCGTCCTAACCGGACAGGGCCAACATCGTCCGCTGAAAAAATTGCTGCTGGAGGCGGAGGTCCCACCGGATCGGCGTGCGGATGTGCCCTTACTCTGGGACGAGGCGGGGCATCTGATACTCATTCTAGGTTACTACACTAGCCCCTGGGCGAGCGCCCCCCATGGGAGCACGGCACTCTGCCTCTGGAATGCCGGTACTCAGTCTACCGCCGGCAAGGGGGTCGGCTCGACGTAGTGCAGCGGCTGCCCGTGCGCGTTGGGGAGAATCTCGCCTTTGTCGAAAACCACCTGGCCGCCGACGATGGTAGTTATAGGCCAACCGGTCAGAACCCAGCCATTGAAGGGACTCCAGCCCACCTTGGTGAACATCTCCTCATTGCGGACGGGCTTTTCATGGGTCATATCGACCAGGGTCAGATCCGCATCCCAGCCGATGGCAATGCGCCCTTTGTTCACCACCCCATAGAGACGCGCCGGGTTGTAGCACATCCAGCGCTGCAGCTCGGCCAGACTGCAATGGCCGTCGCGCATGGCGGTGAGCATCAGGGGCAGGCTGGTTTCCACGCCGGGCATGCCCGAGGGCGCGCGGGGATAGCCCAGGGATTTGTCTGCCAGCAGGTGCGGGGCGTGATCCGTAGCAATGCAATCGATTACGCCGCTGCGCAAACCCTCCCAGAGGGTCTGGCGATCGTGCTCGCTGCGGATAGGGGGGTTCATCTGCGCCAGCGTACCCATTCTGGCATAGGCATCGGTCGTCAGAAAGAGATGGTTGGGAATCGCCTCACAACTGATATAAGGCGTCTTTTCCTGCCGTAAGAATTCGGTCTCGATGGCCGTGGAGAGATGCAGGACGTGCAGGCGGCGCTGATATTTTTTCGCCAGCCGAACGGCTCGCCGGGTAGCGATCAGCGCCGATTCTTCATCGCGGATACGGGAATGGTCGGCGGGATCACCGCTGCTGGTAAACCGAGCGCGCCGCTCACGAATGCGTGCCTCGTCTTCCGCATGGACCGCTATCAGTTTGCGGCCATGGGCGAAAATACGATCCAGGTCCTCTTCCTTGTCCACCAGTAAATTGCCGGTACTGGCACCCATAAAAATCTTGATGCCGCAGGCGGCATCGGCTGCCAGCAGATTGTCGAGATTGTCGGGGGTGGCCCCGATAAAAAATCCGTAGTTGACCACGGATTTTTCGGCACCGCGCGCCAGCTTGTCTGCCAGAGCAGCGGGGCTGGTGGTGGACGGGTTGGTGTTGGGCATTTCCAGAAAACTGGTGACGCCGCCTTTGGCCGCTGCCCGCGAGCCGCTGGAAATATCTTCCTTCTGCTCATTGCCTGGTTCGCGGAAATGCACCTGCGGGTCCATAACGCCGGGCATTAGCATATGACCCTCGGCGTCAATCACCGTATCGGCGACGCGGTCTATATCCCGATCGATGGCGACAATGCGATCATCTTCGGCAAAAAGATCCCCGTGATATAGTTCACCGGAGGGTAGCGCGATGCGCGCATTGCGGATCAGCAGACGCATGGCATCAGTCCTGCGCCATCTGTTTCTCGCGTTTTTCTTCCAGTGTTTTGCAATCAATGCAGAGAGTGGCGGTAGGGCGGGCTTCGAGGCGGCGCAGACCGATCTCCACGCCACAACTTTCGCAGTAGCCATATTCGCTAGCCTTGATGCGGTCGAGGGCTTGGGTGATTTTACGGATCAGCTTGCGTTCCCGATCGCGGGCGCGCAGTTCCAGGCCCATGTCCGTCTCCAGGCTGGCCCGATCATTGGGGTCGGAATAGTTGACGTTTTCCATCTGCATGTGTTGTACGGTACGGTCGACTTCCGCCATCAGTTCGCCGCGCCAATCTTCCAGAATTTTCTGGAAATGGGCGATCTGCGCGGGGCCCATATACTCTTCACCGGGAGCGGGTTCGTAAGGGGTGAAGGCGGTGAATTGCTGGGCTGCGCCGGGCACTGTTTTCGCGGGCTGAAACGTGTTCTGGTCCATGTGGCTTCCTGTCTTTGTGGAATATCCGCTTACGTTTAACAGAGAACAGCCGTTTTGGCAATCCAGGGTATGCTGGTTACAATAGCCTACCCAAGCTATTTTGGATGTCGTGGGTTTACCAGCGGAATTATGGCGCTTTTTGATAAATTTAGGAGATAATGATCCATGCCTTTGCGCGCGCTGATCTTTGATGTAGATGGGACCCTTGCCGATACCGAACGGGATGCCCACCGGGTTGCTTTCAATCAGGCTTTTGCTGAAGCGGGCCTTCCTTTTAGCTGGGATGTGCCGACCTATGGCCACTATCTGAAGGTTACCGGCGGCAAAGAGCGCCTCAGGACTTTCCTGAATGAACATCCGCAATTGCCACAACTGAGCGATGCTGACATTGCCGCTGTCCACCGTCAAAAGACCGGGTATTACGTGGAGATGATGAATGCCGGGCTATTACCGCTACGCCCCGGTGTGGAGCGTTTGCTGAACGCGGCGCGGGACCATGGCCTGCTGCTGGCCATTGCCACGACCACCACGCCAGCCAATGTCGAGTCCCTGTTGAAGAGTACCCTGGGTGCGGAGGCCTCGCAGCGCTTTCATACCATCGGTGCCGGGGATGTCGTTTCCCATAAAAAGCCGGCAGCGGACATTTATACCCATGTTCTGGGTCAATTAGGGTTGCCTGCCGCAGACTGCCTCGCGATTGAAGACTCGGCGAATGGGCTGCAATCAGCGCGTGGGGCGGGGCTTGCCACCATTATTACCCAGACGGAATATACCGAAGGACAGGACTTTAGCGCCGCGCTGCGGGTTCTCGATCATTTGGGAGAAACCGTATCCCCTGCGCATGTCTTGCAGGGCCAGGCCGCTGGGGAACAGGTGGTCGTGGATATCCCCACGCTGCAGAAATGGTGGGCGGATATCCGCGAAGTTTGAGTGTTTGGAAATGTCGCCGCAGGTGTTATGCGGTCAGCATCCCCAATCCGGTCAAACCCAGAGCTTGGCAGCCATCAGCAGTATGATGATCGCCATGATCACTTTGACCCACCGTTCTCCGCGGCGGCTCACCGTAAGCCTGGTAGCCAACCATGCGCCTATCATGCCGCCTATGCCGACGATAACGCCAATGCCCCAGCGAACTTGACCCATCCATGCGAAGATAAGGAGGGTAGGCAGTATATATATTGAGATAATGAGGGTTTTGTAAGCATTTACTTGCGCTAGATTTTTGGTGAGCAAATGGTGCAGGGCAAAGATGAAGAGGAAGCCGACACCGAGCTGCATAAAGCCGCCGTAAAAGCCCAGTGTTAGCATGGAGGGATACAGCCATGGTGAGGCACTGCCATCGGGACGTGTAGATTCTCTAGCGACAATCTTTGGGAAGAACATCGTGGCCGTGCTGAGCGCCAATACAATCACTAAAATGCGCTGAAACCAGAGACTACCGATATGGATACCCGTAATAGCCCCGAGTATGGCTCCCGGCAGCGTCCACAGGGCCAGCATCATCCCTTTTTTTAAATCCACCAAATTGTGGCGATAGAAGGTGCGAGCGGCGGTGAGATTTTCCAAAAGGATGCTGATGCGGTTGGTGCCGTTGGCGGTGACGGGATCAAGGCCAAGGAAGATGAGTACCGGCAAGGTCAGCATGGATCCGGCACCAGCGAGGACATTGATGAATCCGGCACCCACCCCGGCGGCGAACAATGCCGGGAAGAGCCACCATTCTGTGCTTACCGATTGCATCGTAGGTAGGTGTCAGCCCGCTTGGCGCCAGTCGGGATATAAAAAATCCGCGCCCTGGCGTTGCCCCACATGCTGCCTTGGGGCGGCATGGTAGTCATTTCGGGGGAGACGGAATAAGACAAATCCTGTCAGCCTGTTTGGTTTACCGACCGCCGCGTCTCCTTCAAGGGGGCCGGGATTGAACTGCCATGACATACGCAGCTTTCCCCTTGGGCGGCGGCCACCAACTCATGTAGAATACCGCATTCGGCCGTCGCATGTTGCCCGTGGCAACGTCCGCGCAGTTGCGCAAGCTGCCTCGCCAGCGCTTGTAGGGACTGGAGTCTTCCCTGTACGTGCGCCAAATGCGTATCGATCAGTCGATCCACGTCCTGGCAATCGTCCAGAGGGTGATCCAGCAAGTGCAATAGTCGCTGCACATCCGCGAGTGGCATATCCAGCGCCCGACAATGGCGAATAAAGGCAAGTCGCTCCAGGTGCGCGGGGCCATAAGTGCGATAACCGTTCGCCCGCCTGGTCGGCGCGGGCAACAGGCCTATCCGCTCATAATAACGGATGGTCTCCGGATCCACGCCGGTCATCTGTCCAAGCGCGCCGATTTGCATATCGCCCCTCCCAAAATGGCCAGTATAAATCCTTGACCACGTAGTGACTACAAGGTTTTTAATGGCCATTCATGCGGATTTTTTCGAGGAAGGATAATGTATGGCACACGACCATCATGACCATGCCGACCATACCAGTGGTCAACAGCAGATCCACGGCCACGCGCATGGGCATGGTCATGGCCCGGCGGACTACGGCCGTGCCTTCGCCATCGGGGTGGCGCTCAATCTGGCCTTCGTGCTGGTTGAGGCCGTGTTTGGGGTGATGGGACACTCCTTGGCCTTGTTGGCGGATGCCGGCCATAACCTCAGTGACGTGCTGGCCATGCTGATGGCCTGGGGCGCCACTGCCCTGGCTCGCCGTCCACCCTCGGTCCGTTTCACCTATGGGTTGCGCAGTTCGTCTATCCTGACGGCACTGGCCAACGCCGTATTCCTGTTGGTGGTAACTGGTGGGATTGCCTGGGAAGCGATTCAGCGTCTGCTGCATCCAGCTCCGGTAGACAGCGGTATCGTGATCGGTGTGGCGGCTTTCGGGGCGCTGATCAATACCGGGACGGCGCTGCTGTTCATAGCGGGGCGCAAGGGTGATCTGAATGTCCGGGCAGCCTTTTTGCACATGGCAAGCGACGCTGTCGTCTCGCTTGGCGTGGTCATCGCCGGAATTATGATGCTTTTTACGCACTGGTTTTGGCTGGATTCCACGGTGAGTCTGCTCATCAGCGCGGTGATCGTGATCGCCACCTGGGGGTTATTGAGGGATTCCACCCAGTTGGCCCTGCATGGCGTGCCAGAAGGCATTGAAACCCCGGCGGTACGCGCTTATCTCTCCGCCCTGCCGAATGTGGTAGCGGTGCATGACCTGCACATCTGGGCCATAAGCACCACGGAAACGGCGCTGACCGCGCATCTGGTCATGCCGAATGGTTACCCGGGGGACGCATTTCTGAATCAAGTCAGCGATGAATTGCAGGCACGCTTTCGTATCGACCATCCCACCTTGCAGGTAGAGACAGGCGATCCGGCCCATCCATGTGCACTGGCTCCGGATCATCGAGTTTGAAATTCCCCGGCTGGAAGTACTAACGATTGAGGGTTCCTCGGGGGGCGCATCCTCGGTGTCTATTCTTTGGGTCAGCGCCGCTGATGAAATGACCCGCTTCCGAGCTGGCAGTGTGCGTCATTTCAGCCGCCCTCTGGTTCAGAGCTTGTCAACGGTACGCCTTTTTTCAGAACCGCCCGCACGGTCCGCCAATCCGGCATGGCCTGATCCAGAATACCCTTGAAGCGGTCATTGTGCAGGCGCTCCAGCAGGTGCGCCATTTCATGGACCACCACATATTCCAGGCATTCCTCTCCGTAATGCACCAGTTCTAGATTCAGCCAGATTCGGCGTGCCCGGATATTGCAAGTGCCCCAACGGGTTCGCATGCGTTTGACGCCCCACTCAGCGACTCTGACCCCCATGATGGGCTCGTAATGGGCGATGAGCGCCGGGATACGCTCCTTTAGCGTCTGTCGGTGCCAGTCTTCGATAACCCGTGCCTTGTGGTCGCGGCTGGCCCCTTCCCGCACATGGAGGTCTAGGTAATGGCTCTGCTGGCAGGAGATATGGGCGGCCTGCGTCGTTGGGTATACCCGCAACCGGTAACGTCTGCCCAGGTAATCATGGCTTTCTCCAGAGACATACTCCCGTGGCGAGGGCCGGTCCTGCCGGGCGAAGTTCTGCTGATGTTTTTTTATCCACTGTAGGCGAATCAGCACCGCCGCACGGATGGCTTCTTCACTGAGATGCCAGGGCGCCGCCACCCGGACTCTGCCCTCCGGCGGATACACCCCCAGATGCAGGTTTTTGATCCGTTTCCGCACCACCTGCACGGTCAGGTCGCTGACTTCCAGCGTGTAGGTCTCAGTAATCACGCTATTCTTTGACCAGAGCGAAGATGCGCGCGACGTCTTCGGGATCGCTCAAATGACGTTTCACCACACGCAATACCTCCCGTTCCTTGAGCTTGTGGCCGCGCCAGCCGTCCTTTTTGACACTGCAGATAGCGCTGTCCAGACATCCCCCAGCAGATCATCACCCTCGGCGCGGTTGCCGGTGAAATCCACTCCCTCAAAGATGCCGATGAGTTTGGTGAGGCGGTCCACCCGCTCTTTGCCTCGGCCGATCTTGTCCGCGTCGTTGAAGTCGGCTACATCGATCATGCCGGTCAGGTCGTGGGCTTCGGCCAGACGGCGGATGATCTTGTTGGGCTTGTCGCCCTTGGCCAGCACCATGTCCCGGAAAAAGCCGCCGTATGGCACTTCCAGCAGAGGATCGCGCTCGGCTTTGTCCGACACATATTTGACGAAGAGCAGGACCAGCATGGAGCTCTTGTACTGGGAGGCGTCCATACCCCCGCGCAGTCCGTCACAGATCTTCCAGAGGGAGGCGTAGAGTTCGGATTTCTTGAGGGGCATGGGGTGGAGCGTACCTGCGGTGATGGGCTTATGTGCGGCATTCTATAACAAATACACAAAAGACGATGCGCGCCCATCCTTATGCCACCACTGGTCCGGCGGGCGGGTATTCGCTTTGACTTGCTGGGGAGCACTTATCATGCCACACTTTACGCCGAGCGGCAGCAGACTGGTGGGCACCTTAACGATCACGCTAACAGCAGCGAAACGATATACTTTGGAGGTTGTTTCCATGGAGGGCGGTCTGCCCCGGATGGCCGGGAACCCGAGGATTCTGGAATGATGCTGCTGACGTCGGCGTTATGGACCCTGGCAAGTGCAGGGGTCCTGGGGAATGCCGTGTTAGGATTGCTGGTGATGTGCCCACGCTGCAAAATAATCAGTACCAACTTGGTATGTCTGCCAAAAACCGCTATAGGGCGCGGTGAGATAGCACTCACTTTCGACGACGGACCGGATGCCCACATAACCCCTCAGGTGCTGGATCAGTTGGACCTCTATGGCGCGAAAGCCAGCTTCTTTTGTATTGGCGAGAAAGTGGCCGCACAACCGGATTTGGTTGCAGAAATCATGCGTCGCGGACATAGCATAGAAAATCATAGCTATAATCACCGGAATTTATTTGCATTTAGTAGTATAAAGCAACTGAAAATGGAAGTCGTTGCCACGCAACAGGCCATCCATTCCGCGAATAGCGGCAGCAGTTCCCAGTTTTTTCGTGCCCCATTTGGCTTTCGCAGCCCATTATTAGGCGGTGTGCTGCGCCAGGCCCATATGCAGCATGTGGCCTGGACTCGGCGCGGCTATGACGCCGTTTGTCGAAATCCCGATGCGGTGCTCCGTCGCCTTGTCCACAATCTGTCCGCCGGCGATATTTTGTTATTACACGACGGAGGGTCAGCACATACACGCAATGGACAGCCGGTTGTACTAGAGGTCTTGCCCCGGCTTTTGGAACGGTGCGCCAGCCACGGACTGCGCAGTGTATCTTTACCAATGGCATTCAGTGACGCGCAATTATAAAAATCCTTGTCCTTTGATTGACCTGCCATGAATGGCAACCAATGCCGACGTGAAAAAATTAAAATGGAGCAGATCATAATGGAAAAAGAGGAAATAATAGGTTCGGCTCCAGTAACGCAAATCTGTGACATTCTCGTTATCGGCGGGGGACCTGCGGGCTCCACGATCAGCGCGCTACTGGCAGAGCGGGGCTACCAGATCACCGTTCTGGAAAAGGCGCACCATCCCCGCTTTCATATCGGCGAATCGCTACTCCCGGCCAATTTACCTTTATTGCGAAAATTGGGTGTTGCGGAGGCGGTCCAGCGTATCGGTATGGAAAAATGGGGGGTAGAGTTCAACTCACCTTACCATGCGGAGAAAAGGCAGACGTTTTCTTTCGCCGACGCATGGGATAAATCCATGCCGATGGCTTATCAGGTGCGACGCTCCGAATTTGACGATATCCTCGTGCGCAATGCCGAGCGGAAGGGCGCCAGGGTGATAGAAGGTTGCCGTGCCAATGCCGTGGAGTTCTTGCCGGATAACACCGGGGTACTCATCCTTGCGCAGCACGAAGATGGCCGACGGGAAACCTGGCGGGCACGCTTCCTGGTGGATGCATCTGGCCGTGATACGTTCCTGGGCAATCGTCTCAAATACAAGCGTCGCAACCCCAAGCATAATGGTTCCGCGCTCTATGCGCATTTTCGCGGTGCCCAGCGTCTTGACGGCAGGGAAGAAGGGAATATTTCCTTATTCTGGTTTGAGCACGGGTGGTTCTGGTTCATTCCCCTTGCGGACGGGGAGACCAGTGTAGGGGCCGTGGTATGGCCGCACTACCTCAAATCCAGAAGCAAACCGGTAAACGAATTTTTTCAGGAAATCATCGAAATGTGCCCTGCCCTCGCGGCACGGTTGGTGGATGCCCAGCGTACTACTGATGTCGAGGCCACCGGCAACTACTCCTACGCTTGCGATCAAACCCATGGATCCAACTATCTGCTGCTGGGTGATGCATTCGCTTTCATCGACCCGGTTTTTTCTTCGGGGGTCATGCTGGCGATGCAAAGCGCATTCATTGGCGCCGAGACCATCGACACTTGCCTGCGTGAGCCGCAGCGCGCCGCAGGGGCGCTCAGGGATTTCGATCGCCGGGTGCGTCACGGCGGCAAGGTGTTTTCCTGGTATATTTATCACATCAGCCAACCGGCCATGCGCGACATGTTTATGCGTTCGAGTAACGTGCTGCGGGTTAAAGAGGCAGTACTCTCGGTTCTTGCCGGAGATATTTTCAGCAAGACGCCAATTTGGCCCTCTCTTGCCGTCTTTAAGGGCATTTATTACTTGTTTTCCCTGCGTCATGCACGTCGTTCATGGGCAGCCAGGAGGAAACGTAAAGAAGACATACGAGTATAGTGATGACGCTAAGCGCGAACGCCTTGCTTACTGATCCGGAAGCACTTTATTTTTCTTATGCCCCTCCTGGCGAGGCGGTGTTGCAGTCACTATCCAGGCCAAAAGGTCTGCTGGGGATCATCACATTCCGGACCGATTTTTTTAGAGACAAGGATGGCGCTACGCCAGACAGAATATTACAGATACCCTTATCTGGCCGGGGAGACGATCTTTGTGAAGTATGGAAGACCACGCAACCGGTAGTTGCCGGGACGGTCGGTGATATTTCCTACCGTTGCAGCCGCGACTTTTTGTTGGGCAGCATCGCCCTAACCGTAGCCGATGTTCCCGCCGACAATCATCATGGTCTGATCTCCCCTCCTTTACAAAGCGTCGCCGAACGTGCCTATAGGCAAATATTCAGCCTGCTGGATCACCACGGGTACCCGGGCCTGCTGCGCATTTGGAATTTTGTCCCGAATATCAACGGGGTTAGCCATGGTCTTGAACACTATCGCCAATTTAATATGGGCCGCCAGGAGGCGTTTCTTGCCCACAGTCGCCTCCCGTCAAAGCAAAATATCCCCGCAGCCAGTGCATTAGGTTCCGTTGATGGGCCGCTGATAGTGTACTTTCTTGCGGCACGGCATAACTCGGTAGCCATTGAAAATCCGAGGCAAATCAGCGCATACCATTACCCACGAGAATACGGGCCGAGCAGCCCGACCTTTTCTCGTGCCGGATGGATTGATCTAGGGCAACAAAAAATCCTCTTCATTTCCGGAACGGCCAGTATCATCGGGCATCAAACCCGGCATGAGGGGGATGTAGCGGCGCAAACGCGCGAAAGCATGGCGAATATTGCCGCCGTCATCGCAGAGACAAATCGCGTCGCGGCTGGGTCCTTTTATGACCTCAACGACTTTTCCTACAAAGTTTATTTGCGGCAGTTCACAGATCTGCCGGTCGTTCGGGCCGAGTTGGATCTTCTGGTTACGCCAGAGGCACCGGTATTTTATCTTCAGGCCGATATCTGCCGAGCAGATCTTCTGGTAGAAATTGAGGCAACCGCGGGCGTACTTCATGGTGGCATGGCATGAGCCAAGCCCCAGGATTGGGCATTCCAGGGATACTGCACACGCTGCGCGAATATCTCGTCTTCTATAGCGGACTGGGACTGCTGGCAGGCGTCAGCCTCCTGTGGTCCGTGCTGGCCCTGCCATTGCGCCTTGTACTGCCCAGGAGATGGAGAAAACAGACGGGACGATGGGTCATTACCATGGGGTTCAGAATGTACCTGCGGGCATTGTCCATTATGGGCGCCTGCCATTTTGACTTGAAGGCGCTGGATACGCTCCGGGGCGAATCGCCCATGATCATCGCGCCCAATCATCCCTCTCTGCTGGATGCGCTGATGGTGATTTCCCGCTCGCCCAATCTGGCGTGCATCATGAAGTCCGAGTTGGTGGATAATGTATTTTTTGGCGCAGGCGCTCGTTTGGCTGGTTATATCCGTAATGATTCGTTACGCAGCATGATTTGTCTTGCCGTGGAAGACCTGCGCAGGGGCAGCCATTTGCTGCTCTTTCCGGAAGGCACCCGGAGCAACCGCCTCCCCATCGGGACCGTACGCGGCAGCATTGCCCTGATTGCCAAAGAGGCTAGGGTGCCTATCCAAACCGTTTTTATCGAAACCGAGTCGGCATTCCTGACCAAGGGCTGGCCTTTTTTCCGCAAGCCATCCATGCCCATTCATTACCGAATCCGTCTCGGGCAACGCTTCGATCCACCGACCGACGTACGCGGCTTTACCGTGGAGTTGGAACGGTACTTCCAGTCGGCGCTGGCAGAAGCCCGGTTGCCGCCGCTCTCTTCAATGGGTGCTCGTGCTCCATGAGCGAAGCGTCGACTACCCATCTGTTGCTGATCCCAAGTTACAATCCCGGTCCAAGAGTATATGAAACTGTCGCATTGGCACGGCAGCAGTGGAATCCGGTATGGATAGTGGTGGATGGCAGCACCGATGGAACGGCTGCGGGGCTGGAGGCGCTGGCCATCAAAGATAGTGGGTTGCGTGTTTTTCAGCGCACCAGTAATCAGGGTAAAGGGGCGGCGGTGCTTTTGGGTCTGGATCAGGCAGCCTCACAGGGTTATACCCATGTGCTGACGATGGACTCCGACGGACAGCATCCCATGGCGGCTATCCCAGCGTTTATGGCAGCATCACTGCAAAATCCGGATGCCATGATTCTCGGGGTTCCGGTCTTCGATGCCAGCGCCCCAGCCTTGCGGGTAAAAGGCCGCAGGGTATCCAACTGGTGGGCCAACCTGGAGACGTTGGGGGGCGGCATTGGTGATTCCCTGTTTGGTTTTCGCGTCTATCCCATCGTGCCGTTACGGCAACTGATGCACTCACAACGCTGGATGCGGCGCTTCGATTTCGATCCGGAGGCGGCGGTGCGTATGTCCTGGCGTGGTGTCAGGATCATCAATATGCCGGCAACGGTCCGCTACTTCCGCGCCGATGAGGGTGGGATATCCCATTTCCGCTATCTGCGGGACAACGTGCTGCTTACCTGGATGCATACGCGCCTGTTCTTCGGTTTTCTGGTTCGTTTCCCCGTATTGTTGTTGCGTTACTGGTCAAAATCATGACTAAGTGTGCTCTTGGGCAGCTCCAGGGTTTATGCCATGGCGCCATTGATGGAGATGATTTGGCCACTGATGTAGGCAGCTTGCTCCGAGGCGAGAAAGCCAACCAGATCAGCCACCTCCTCGGTTCGTCCGGCACGTTTCATCGGCACCACTTGCGCGATGGCATCAGCGGTGAAGGCCTGCGCGCTCATGTCCGTGGCGATGATGCCAGGCGCCACGGCGTTGACGGTAATCCCGCGGCTGGCGACCTCCAGTGCCAGGGACTTGGTGGCCGCATGCAGCGCACCCTTGGCCGCTGAATAATTGACCTGACCTCGGTTGCCCGTGAGAGCGGCCACCGAGGTGATATTGATGATACGCCCCCAGCGCGTGCGGATCATGGGCATGAGCACGGTCTGCGTTACATGAAAGAAACCATTCAGGGATACGTCTATCACGCTCTGCCATTGCCGCGCACCGAGGGCCGGGAAGACCGCATCGTCGTGAATGCCGGCATTGTTGACCAGGACCTGGATGGGTCCGGCTTCGAGCACATCCCGCAAGGCCAAAGCGGTAGCCTGTGCATCAGTGGCATCGAAAGCCGATATTGATGCGTCGCCACCTGCGGCGATGATGGAGTCGGCGAGGGCCTGCGCTTTCACCGGGTTGCGATGGGTATGGATAATGACCTGGAGCCCATCTGCGGCGAGTTTTTTGCAGATGGCGGCACCAATGCCGCCGCTGCCTCCGGTGACCAGGGCGCGCTTAGGCATGCGGCTCCTCCCGGCTGTCTGCAGGTAGGGCAGGGGAATGCACCGCTGCAGACGGATTGGTGTCCAGTAGAAGTGCCGCACGCCCGTCCAGCAGCACGCGGCCCTGGCCCAGAACGGAGAAGCGGTATAATAGATTGCTCTTATCGGAGAGCTTTTCCGCCGTAATCGTGAGGTCGTCGTCGATGTCGTCAAGGCGCGATACGCGCAGTACTATATTACGCACACTGATGAGATAGCCTAGTTGGGCTGCGCGCCCCTCTTCGGTTGTGGAGCATAATAAGGCGCTATGTACGGCCATGGTCTGTGCCGCATATTCAATACCACAGGCGGCGCCGAGCCGCCCGTGGGCGCGTAGGGGCAATGTTTCCCATCGGTGGCTGGTGGCCGTGCAGGTAATGGTGTTTTCGTCCCATCGCTCTACAGTATTGAGCAAATGCATGCCGCCCTGGTGCGGTATTTGTTTGGCAATCCACTGACGGTCTAGCCGCACGGTGCTACATCCACTGCCAAACGCGGTGAATTCACATAATCCAGGACGATGCGCCCGGCTGTTCCTCTCGCTATGGCCTGAAGCAGAGGGAGGCAGCGTGCGGCAGGAATGGATTGGCGCAAGGTTTCAAGGGCAAGGTCATCCATGGGTTGCACTGCGGCGTCCGTAAATAACGTTTCGCCGCAAAAACTGAGTTGCGCGATGGTTCTTCCGGGATGTGGCGTAGCTGTCAGCAGTAGTGCCACGGCAAAAGTATCGGGAACCGGACGGACATCGTGCAGAGGCTGTGGGTAATCGCTATCACAGGCGATCAATAATACGGGGCGCTGCGCGCTTACCAGCAGCATCACCGCTTCCAATAGTCCGGCAGCGAAGCTCCCATCATGGGCGCTGACCACGGAGGACGGCGTCATGGCACCCGCCGCAATGCCCCAATAACCGGAAATGGCGTTGTGTACGGAATTATGAAACTGGGTGGGAGAAATCATGGTGTCCCCCGACGCCAGCGCCGAACAGATGGCATGGCAGATACGACCATCACCCCCTGACGAGGCAAATACCGACGCCGGATCTGCAGGTTGTACGTCGGCCATGGCGCAGGCCTCATAGCCCACCTCCAGGGCAGCCATGACCCCCGGACTGGCGCGGCGCCGCTCTGCCGGTGGCAACGAAGTAGGTGGCGATAATACGGTTTTCTGCTTTTGGTAGCGCGTTTGTCCGGTAAGCATGGCCAACCCTTGCGGCCAGTTGGTGACGCCAGGGCCGAGCAGGCCTATACCTTCAAGGTGTGCACTGAGCAATGTCATGATGTCGTTTCGCTAGGTGAAGCGGCCGAAGACCAGACTACAGTTGCTGCCACCAAAACCGAAGGAATTGCTTAATACATGGGAAACCCTTTGCCGTTTATTGGACGCGAGGTATTGAATGCCGGTCGTGGTGTCGGTCTGTCCAATCTCCGGGCCTGCTGGCATCAGGTCATGTTGGATGGCGATGGCACAAATGACGGCTTCCAGCGCTCCGGCGGCACCTAAGGTGTGGCCGGTGGCTCCCTTGGTAGAACTGCATGGCGTTGTGGCTCCGAAGACGTCGGCTACGGCTATGGCCTCGGACGAATCATTGTTGAAAGTGGCGGTGCCGTGCAGATTGATATAGTCAATATCTGCAGGGCTTAACCCGGCCGAAGACAGCGCCTGCTCCATGGCCATACGTGCTCCCAGGCCCTCGGGGTGAGGCGATGACATATGATAGGCATCGCTGGATTCGCCCACACCTAATAAAAGCACCGCATTGCCGTCGGCGGGGCGGTCCGGCAGGCGTTCTAGCAGCAGATAGGCGGCGGCCTCACCGAGGGAAATACCTTTACGGTCGTCGCTGAAAGGCCGACAGGGTCCGTCGGCCAGCAGCCCCAGCGAATGAAAACCATAGAGGGTAGTAGCACATAATGAATCTACGCCGCCAACTACGGCGGCATCAATCAGCCCCGCGTCGAGCATGCGCTTTGCCGAGGCGAGGGCCTTGGCGCTGGAAGAGCAGGCGGAAGACACCGACATGGCCGGACCCTCAAGGCGCAATTTGCGCCGGATGAAGTCGCTTAGAGAGTACGGGCTATGGGTGGCGGCATAGACAAAATTCGTGGGCAGACATCCGCTAATGGGGGCGCGGTGCCGAAATGCCCACTCGGTCTGCAGAATGCCTGCAGTGCTGGTCCCCAGAAAAACGCCGATCCGCCCTCTGCCCCATCTCCTGGCGGCAGTATCCACTGCCTCGGAAAATCCGTCCTGGCGCAGGGCCAACTGCGCCAGCCGATTGTTACGACAGTCGTAATCTCGTAGCTCCGGTTCCATTTCCTCATCGTCAATAGCATCCACTTCGCCGATCCAGGTCTTGATGTCGATATCCTGGAAGGCGCACTGCTTCAGCCCGCTCTGGCGCTCAAGCAGTGCAGAAAGGGTTTGGTCCAGACCGCGGCCGATACAGCTTGTCGCAGTGAGGCGTGATACGAACACCGGTGGCATGTGTCTTATACATCATAATAATAGATGATGCGGACATTGTGATTGGGCGACCGACGAATGTCAAACAGAGCCCAGTGGCTACCTAGCCCAGGGTAGTATCCACAGATTGTGAACCAAGTAGCCATCTGAGGTAGAATCATAAAAGTGGAACGGGGCGGATACCGCCGTCCTCCTGCCGGAGGCGCTGGATCATGCCACCCAGCACGTATCGCCACCTAACGTGCGGTTAAACATTAAGCAATGGAGATTATCAAATATGTACGGTCTTACGCCCCAGGAACTGGAGTTAAGTGCTTTAATAATAGCGGCGCTGAATCTCCCCATGAGTCCGCAGGAAGTTGATCCTGAGGCGCCGTTATATGGTGGAACATTGGGGCTTGACTCCATTGATATTCTGGAGATATCTATGGTCATAGGAAAACAATACGGGTTAATGATATCAAGCGACAATGACAACAAGGTAGAAATATTTAGTTGTTTGCGTAGCCTCTGCACTTATGTGCAGGCGCACAAGGCCAACTAGAAAATCCTTTTCGCGCACGCTGTAAGCTGAAGCATCTGGCGGTTGGTCAGGGCATTTTGGGAAACTTGGGATCAAGCTGTTGTGTGTTGAGAAAAGCTGGCAGAGAATAACAACGCCAGAAAAACGCCCGGCGCGACGGTGACACCGATGGCCTGTAGTACCGGGACCCCGGAAAAAGCGAGTGGCCCAAATCCCATGATGGTGGCGATGTTGGCGATGACCAGGGAGGCCAGCGTACGCGGAGCGATTTCCCCGTGGACCTGCCCGTCGCCCTGGTCAAAAAAGAGTGCGTAGTTTGATCCGACGGCGACAATCAGCATCAGCCCGATCAGATTCATGATATTTAGCTCATAACCGAGCGAGACAAGCCCGGCGGACACAGTCAGGACGGCCGCAATCAACGGTAGCAGTATCCTGAAGACGCGCATCGGGGAACGCAATGCGAATAACAATAGTAAGGCAATAAAGACGACACCGGATAATGATAGTTTAATCCCATTTATCAGATAATTTTTATACAATTTATTTGATATGTCGGACAAATCGATGAGCATGGCACCCGTGATATGGTGCCGGGCAAGCCCGGCACGCACGCGCTGCGTGTCCACTATGCCTGAAGCCGGCGCCTTGAGCGGTAGAATGGCGTCCCAGCCATTGCTGTGGCGGACAAGCATGCTGTTTACCAGCATCCCGATACCTGTGCCGCGCAGGTCGGCAAGGGTTAGAGGTGAGAGCGTGCGTTGCGCCTCGGATTCCTTGATGAATGGTGTAAACAGGGACGCTTTTACCGGTAGGCCAAGCAGGGCCTCATGCAAACGCCTTTCCAGCACATCTTTCGGGGGAATCGCCGCTTGCCGCTCCTGTTGTAAGGTGACGCTCGGCAGGTACCGGGCGGGACTTTCATAGCCGGCAATGACGTGATTTTCTACCAATTTTTGTAGCGCATTGTCGGCTTTTTCGGCCGCAGCCAACGTGGCGTTGACGGTGGGTGCAGAAACGACGACCAGATAACCGCCCTCGGATACACCCAAGTCAGCGCGCATTTGCGTATAGAGTCGTTGCGCTGCCGCCGGAACCGGGCTCAGCGCAGACAGGTCGTAGTTCCAAATCTTGTTGCGATGGCTGATGAGGACGGCGCTCGCCGCCATCAGTAGCAACACGACGCCAGGCCGCATAGTGGAAAGCACACGCGTCAAGCGAAGCAGCTGTTCGCCAATATTGCTTAAATCCCGTGATTTAAAATTGCTAGGCAGCAGGGTTGGTAATACCAGTCGGGTGACGGTTGCCGCAGTGAGAAGCCCGGTAATTGCATAAAGGCCGAGTTGTGCTAACCCCGGCAAATTTGAAAATAGCAGGCTGGCAAACCCGATGATAGAGGTGAGCACCCCTAATCTGATGGTCGGCCAGTACTTGCGTATCCATTCTTCACTACTTGTTGCCGATGGTCCAGACTGCACAAAAAAATAAATGGAATAATCTACGGCTTCGCCAATTAATGCTGTACCAAACCCCAGAGTGATATCGTAGACAACAGAAAAGCCGAGCGCTACTGCAGAAATTCCGACGATCACCCCGGAAAATACGGGTATCAGACCTAAAATAAGCACGATACCGGAGCGGTATATGAGCAATAGCAAGAAAATAATAAGCGTTATGCTGATGATGGACATCCACTCGGCTGCATGGACGATGGTATCGCGGGAGGCTACCGAAATCACCCCGACGCCAGTCATCATCAAGGTCGTGTTCGTAGCTACGGAACCCGCTTCCGACTTCGCCACGGCGAATGCCGTTTGTATCTCGTTGATCGCTGCCTGCTGGGCATCCGTAGCGGAACCGGAAGCCTGGGTTTGCGCTAAGATCAAGGCACTCTTGCCGGAACGCGCGGACCACACTCCGTCGCGGGTCGCCGGTTTCGTCCCGCTTCCCATGGATTGGATCATCTGCACTGTGGCCCCGGTAGGATCATTAGGGAACAGTGACTGGGCCATCTCTCCGCCTGGAGTAGCTAACAAATCAATGGAATTGGCAATGGCGTTGTGTAGTCCGGCAACGGTAAAAAGTGTCTGGTTGACGGTGGGGCTCAACAAATAGCGATGAGAAAAAATATAATGAAATATTCGGGTATCACCATTGCTGCTGCCGTTGTTGATGGACAAAAAGGCAGTGTTACCCTGAAGCTTCCGGACCAGATCATTGGAGAGCTTGGCGCGTATGGCAGCGTCGCCGCCCTCAATGCTGATCATGATTTGGCGTGATAGAACGCCCTGACGTAATTGTTCATTCAGGACTGCCTGCTGCGCGCTGGGGGACCGCGGCAAGAATTCCGAAAGATTTGCTGTGAATTTGGCGGTGCTGATCAATAAGCCACCGACAAGCAAAATAGCGAGCCAGGTTGCAATGACGAAAACGCGGTTTTCCCTCACGGGGTGGGTGACTGAATGATGGTTATCAGGGAACGATCGCGGTTTGTTTTTAATGTTTCAATGCCGGTTACCGTATCGTTGCTACCGCTGACCAGAATATGTTGAATCAAGTCCGCCAACTTTTTTTGCCTGGGCAGCATCGTCAAGGTCCAGTTGCCCTTGCTGCCATCCAAAGAAAGACGAAAGTATCGCTCCAGCATCTGCCGGTTCCCGGTTAATGTGCCACGTATGCTATCGATAAATGCCTGTAGTTCCGGATGATCTTCCAGAGGGATATCTTGGTGGTCAATGGTGAGCACGTCGCCTTGTATGCGCATCACCTCATTTTTTGGCTTGAGGGTGTGCATCTCCAAGATGTCCGGGGCGATGAAAAGCAGTCTACCGGATGATTCTATGGGGTTTTCCAGCATGGTTAGCGATTTCTTCTCGACGAATCTGGCGCGACCGGGTTTTGCGTGTGACAAGGACTGCATCAGATGATCAATGTTCCATTCTGATGCCTGAGCGGTCGCCGTCAGCGCCGTACTTAGGCTTAGGAGCACGAGCAGGATCGCCGCCCCGAGGTGAAAAAAGATCCGTCCAGGGGCGGTGGTGGGTGAGGGTGCACTGCTGCGCGACGTCACCCGGGTATCCCGCAGTTGCCGAAGTACTTCAGATATGGTCATCAGACTACCCTCTAACCTTGTTGCCAGAAGTCGAAAAAATTAAACCAGTTATAAGGCGCTACATGACAGTACTTATCCAACAGGCTGACGTACTTTTCCATAGCCCGGTGCAGGACTACTTCCCGGTCGTTTCGTTCGACATCAGTGAAATCAGCCAGCTGTTCAAAAAAAATCTCATATTTCCCCGGCCCGGTATGCAGACCGACCATAAAGAAAATCGGTCTACGCAAGGTCGCCGCCATCCGGAAAGGCCCGCTGGGCCAAAGGGCGGGCTTGCCCAGAAAGGGGATGGATTGCACTTTCTCCTTATTAAAAAGGCGATCACCCAGCAGACCAACCAGGGCCCCGTTTTCCAGTTGTTCATGAACGCGGATCATTGAATCCATACGGCCGGGGGGTATGATATTTTGTTCGACTATCGGGTTGATGGCCGAAAGCATGGCATTTATGCGCCGGGCATTTTGCTCATACATCACCATGACCACGCGAGGACCTCCGTGCCGCTGACCAACGCCCCTGAGCATCTCAAAACTGCCGAGATGTGCTCCGAGAAGCAATGCCCCTTGTCCGGCGGCAATGGCCGTGTCGATAGCCTCTGGCTGGTGTACATGTATGTCAAAGAGATCGAAACGATTGTTGAGCAAATAAATACGGTCATGAATTGTTGCGGCGAAGGTAAGAAAATGATGGTAGATCTGCCATATACGTGCAGGTTGGCCGAGCGCTCGCGTGAGGTAGGCTCGCGATGACCGCCTGGCCGTTGGTGCAAACAAGAAAAAGTATCCGGCGATCAGGTGCAATATGGCGCGGGCCTGACGGCGGCCTAGCTTCATGGAAATCCAGGTTATCACCCGAAGCATGGTCAGGCTTCCACGCTCTGGATGCTGTGCCCAGGAGGGGTGGTTTGGGGGTGTGGACGCTTGGTCTGGGGGGGGCATCAGCAGGTTGATGTCTTTATGGCGGGAGACAAATTGCCAGCGGCTATCTTGCGGTTATTCGCGTGAATCGCGAAGGCGATGGACGCATCTGCTCTCGTATCGAAACAGAGTGTCAGTATTTCTCCGGGAGATGCGGGGCTGTAAAATTTGGCCATAGCGATATGGCCTCCTGTCATCATCGCTTGCCCGGTCGCAGACTCCACCAGATGAATGACCTCGTCCATAAGCATTACACCGGGAACCATGGGACGCCCGGGAAAATGGCCAGAGAAGACGGGGTGTTGCGCCGGGATGCTGAAGAAAACTTCATGGTGTGCCAGGATTGTTCTCCTCTTTATGAGGATGCACCGTGACCAGCAACTGAAGCGCGTCGCGCGGTAACTTCCCCGTATTATTACGCGGTAGCGCATCCACAATCTGTAATGGCCGGGGAAGAAATGCCGGATCAATGCGCTCACGCAGTTTGGCGTAAATCGAATGCGCATCTATTCCCGGCGCCACAACAAATGCCATCAAGCGCTTTACGCTGCCCGCCGCACCGTCGTCGGGCATAAAAAATACACCATCCTGTACCTCTGGGATGGAATTAAGCTGATGGTTTAGATAAGCCAGAGAGCTGCGTTTGCCCGCTATATTGACAAGATCAGCGGCTCGACCATGAAGAAGAAAACGCTCATCGTTAATAATCTCTAGTCTGTCGCTGAGTTCCGTTGCTTGTTCCACATGCCCACCGCTTGCCCACACGCGCCCAAGTTGTGCCGTCAAACGCAGTTCTGGTAATAACGACCATTCATCGGTTTCTGCACTGCGTCGGGTAGCAATCTGGCCCGTTTCAGTGGATCCGTAAATTTCTTGCAGAGGGGCATCGAAGCAGGTTTCCGCCTCTCTTGCCAGATCCTGGGTCAATGGAGCCGTAGCGGAAACCAGCAAGTCGACAGGTGGCAAAGGAGAACCTGTACCTAGTAAAGCGCGGAGGTGAATTGGCGTGCTCACCAGCAATCGTGGGCGTGGCAGCAATGAAAGTTCAGCGCAAATATCCGCAGGGTAAAAATATTGCGGCGCACTGAGGGCGCCGCCACATTGTAGAACGATCAGTATGGTTGATTCGAAGCCGTACATATGCTGTGGTGGAACCGTACCAAGCACCGCATATTTACGGCCATCCAGTAAGCCCAGGCGCTGGGCTTCGGCCCGGACGCTGCCTACCAGCGTGCCCCAGGTTTTCAGATGAGGAACCGGGCTTCCGGTGGATCCGGAAGTGAATACATAACTTACCGGTAGAGTTTCCGGAAGGAGGGGGATCGGCAGATTGTGATTTGTCGCCGGTACGGGAGGTCCTTCATGTAATGAAAGTTGAGGTAGATCTATATCGTTATCACCATCGCTGAGGCAAAACACATCCGGAGCGAAGCGGGCCATCTGGCTGACGGTTTCGTGTGTATATGTGGACGGCAACAGGCTTATTTTATTGGCAGTCATGACCGCAGCGAGGCCTACCATGAAGCGGTAGCGGTCACGGCAAATATTAAGAACATGTTTCCCTGGAAGAAGTATGGCACGAAGCTGTGCCACATCCGCCAAGAATTGATGCACGGTTATCGCTTTGCCATGACGAAATGCTACGATATCGCTTGCCGATTGATGGGTCAGCAGGGGGAGGACGTTCATGGCCTGTGGATGCTATTGCGCGATTGCTGTTTGCTCATCGCAGTTTTGCCGGAATAATGGAAGTAGGCACGAAGTCCTTCCATCATTCCGGAACGCTCGCCTACGGGGATGGTGCGACAGCGAACTATGTATTCAGCAAACAACATGGAAGCCATTAGCGTCATGGTAACGATGTTGGTCAATAAAAATAACAAATGGTGTGGCGCAAATATGAAAACAATCAGAGGCAGGCCTGTCATGATGGCGAAAAACAATGTCCAGGCCATTGTCACATGTCGAGTATAAATTTCTACCTGTTTGCTCAGGGGACCATGAACCAGGTCGGCAACTCGCGATATCAAGGGGGTATGCCCCGGAAGCAAAGTGACGCCGAATACCGTGGCCAATAATGCGAAAATACCGCTCCTTTGGACCAGGTACGTCCAGTTTAGGTAGTGCACAAGAATGGTTTGGTAATGCCACAATGCTACACATCCAGCAATAATAGAGGCAAGGCCGATAATTCGGTAACGCGTGCTCCACGATATAAATAAGAAAACAATGATGACAGGTGCAAAGGCAGACACCACCACCAATCCACCCGGATGGACCGAAGAGATTCCCCGGTAAGTGAGCATTTGATAGCCGACAAAGATAAATAAATAAAGCGCTATACTCCAATACTTTGCCAACCTGCCAGTTGACAAATTTTGACAAAATAGTTTAACGATTTGGCCGCACAGAAGTTTCACATATCTTGCCTTCTCATTGGTTTCTGCCTGCCCAGTTTACGTATTCCCCAAGGAAATGAGTAAATCGCAACCCGGAGCCGAATTTGTCTCGAGGCTGTTAATTTGGACTCTTGGTACTTCCCGATGCGGATGGCTTATTCCCCTTGGCGGCCTCCCAAAATCGGATGGCTCCTGCCTTTGCCGCGTGACCAATAGCGACCGCCTCATGAGCGATGCCGAGCCCCACCGCTTTTCCCGCTTGGCCGATCTTGTGGACAGTCGAGCCCACTGTCTGCCCTGCCTGCTCGGCTCCTTGCTTGAGATCAGTATTTTCTGCATATGCCGTGATAGGGGACAGAAGCGAAACCAAAAATATGCAGACGTACACCGGGACTAGTGCATTTGCCATCTTTGCCTTGAGGCTGTTGTTCGTCACCTGGTCTACCTGCATCGCATGTCCTCCTAACCGCAGCAAAAAAGTCGTCGTTCATCTGGATGACACCAAAGACACAAGGTTGTTATGCCAGATCGGTTCTCTCCGGTTGCCCGGATCTGCAAGTGCGTATTCTGGCGATCGTGGGCACCCCCAAAAGGCGTACATTCTGGTTGCCGCCATTTTATCCCCAAATGATCACGATGCGTCAAATTTTGGGGTGGCACGATCGAACCGCGCGGGCGGTACCAGCTAGCGCCTCATCCAATGGCCTCGGCCCCAGAACCAGCGCCCATCGCTATGCCACCAGTGGTCCGGCACCCAGCGGGCGTAGGGGTAGGGTGGATAGACCCAGCGTCCTGGTCCCCATATCCATTGCCCCCGCCAAACCCAGGCCCCCGGCGTCCATACCATGCCCATTGCCGGAGCTGGTGGAGCCACTACCACAGGCAGGGGCGGCGGCGGCCCAGGCACGACGACGGCCCCAGGAATTGGCCCCTGCACGTAGGCGGGTCCAGGTGCCACCACGCAACCACTCAGGACCGCGAGCCATCCCACCACCCATACTACCCGCCATCTCGTATATGTGCTCATTTTCCCAGATCCCCCCGCTTTTCGAGATACTCATCACGCTGGATCTCGCCGCGCGCATAGCGCTCGTCGAGGAGTTTGAGGGCGGTGACCTTTTCGTCGCCGGCCAGGCCGCTCCTGCACCCATGGCGATGTCGGCATGCAAAAGCCCCGCGGATCAGAAACAGAATGCCGCCTACAATCCCCACGAGGGCCAGCAGGCACAGCAATCCCCAAAACAGTCCAAAAGCGCCCATCATGCCGAGACCCCAACCCCCCATCATGTCCGGGCCGGGATAAAAGTCTACCGCCGGGCCTGGCGTGTTGGTGCTGGTCTGTGCCAAGGCCATGGCGGGCGCTGTCACCATCAGGAAGCCCGCCGTGGCGGCTATCCGGATTCCTTTTTTACGCTGTGATGTATCTATACGGTTCATCAACGGATCTCCTGTCGCGGAAACAACGCTTCCCGAAGCAAGTATAGTTCGGTTTTGTTCCGCTATCTCTCGCAATGGATTATGCAAACCGGTAAAATCGTCCAATAGGCGCGCAGGCGCATCAGCTCTGGCTGGGGAGGAATAAAGACTATGCAACTCGTATTGGTGCGGCATGGCAAGGCGGAAGACCCGACGCTGCGGCCCTCTGATGAAGAGCGGGAACTGACCGCCACAGGACGTTCGGTGGTAAAGGGCATGGCGGAGGGATTGCGACTTTGTGTGTCAGGAAAAGTCTTGATCTGGACCAGCCCGTTGCCACGGGCCCATCAGACCGCCGATATCCTCGCTAACGCCTTTAAGGTTAAAAAGATTCGGGAGCACGACGCCATATCGGCGGGTGATCTGGATGTCCTCGCCAGCGATTGGCAGAACCTGGATCCCCAGCCCAAGGTCCTGATCCTGGTGGGTCATCAGCCCCATCTGGGAAACTGGGCCGAACGGCTCGCTGGTGCGGTGCTGCCGATAAAAACCGCAACAGCGCTGGCGATTGACCTGGATGAGGATGGCGCTTTGAGCGGTGCGCTGCGTTGGTACGCCCATCCCAAGGCGTTGGCCGGCCTTGTAAACCGTTGAGTCGAGATGGCCAGGGCGGCACTTCAAGAAACCAATGACCAGCGACGCAGCACGGTGTACTGTCCGCCGCTGGATGCCACCAGCGTCAATTCCTGCAGGGTCCAGCATAATGGCTCGATGGGCTTTTCCTCCCAGGACCAGGGACGAGGTGACCGCAGCAGGGTGACATGGGGCAGAAACGGATCTGCCTCGACGCCATCTTCCGCCAACCACCCCTGCCGCCATTGCGTCAATGCCGGCGGCGCCTCCTGACCACCGATCCATAGCACCCGGCCGCCCTTGAATGCCCTTATTCTATCGAAGCTGAGGGTGATCGGGAATGGCCCCGGCCATAAATCATCCAGACGTCTTTGTAAGCGGGCAGGGTCGGACGCCCCCAAATAAAAAAGGGTAAGATGCCAGCGCTGGGGGAGTTCGCAGCGACCGGCCAGCGGCCAGTTCCGTTGGTGGAACTGAGCCAAGCGCAGGCGCAGGGCGGAAAGCACGCCAGCCGGCGGCCAAGCGGCAAAGAAAAAACGCGGTTCCCTCATCGCCCTAACCGGCCTGAGACTCGGTTTCTAACAAAGACGTTACGCCGGATGTGTCCTGCAGGTGGCGGACCAGGGCGGTTGCATGTGGGGCGGCGTTGCGGGCGGGCATAGCCTATGGCTGCACGGCGATGAGGATGGCGTCCTGCACGGCTTCCAGATCGGCGTCATCCCGCACGTCGTGCACCCGACCGAAACGGGCGTATGTGGATAGGTAGGGCCGGTCCACGATGGCCACCACCGGACTGAGGCCCTCCAAGACCTCCACCACCCAGGTGTAAAACAGGTCCGAAGACAGCTCGATAGGGCCAATCTCGTCGATAATAACGAGCCGGGACTCCAGGAGCTGGCTGCGGCAAGCACCGACGATATAATCGATGGCCGCCGTGTCCACGCCGAACTTCTCCACCATGGGGGGACCGGAAAAGTCCATGGAAGCCGCCAGTGCCTCCTCACCGCTGCCGAGGTCCTGCAGCAGGTAACCCGTATGAGGTCCATGGGCCACGTCGCTCACGGGGACGCCTCGGATGCCGGCCACGGGCCAACCGCTACCGGCGATGATGTGATCCAGCAGGGTACGCAGCTTGCGCTTGTCGTTGCCGACGATGAGATGTTTCTTATCCTTATTCATGGTGTCACCTTCCTCTTTATCCATTACCCCAAAAACAGCAGTTCGCGGGGATGTTTTTTTGTTCCGGGGGTTTCGCTCACCCCTTGATGCAGACCTTGGGACGCAGGAAGACGACCCTGCGCGCCAAGCCCGCCTTCTCCGTGGCTTCGGCGACCAGGTCCACGTCCTTGTACGCCCCCGGCGCTTCCTCTGCGGCTCCGCGCATGGAACGGGTGCGGATGAGGATACCCTGGCCCGCCAACTCGTCGATGAGCTCCCTGCCGTGCCACTGCTTGAGGGCTTGATGGCGGCTCATGGCCCGGCCGGCGCCGTGGCTGGCGGAGGAAAAGGTCCGCTCCTCGCTCTCCGCCATCCCGGCCAAAATATAAGAGCCCGTCCCCATGCTGCCGCCGATGATGACGGGCTGTCCGACGGCCCGGTAGCGCTCCGGCAGGGCCGAGTGCCCCGGACCGAAGGCGCGGGTAGCGCCCTTGCGATGAACCCAGAGCTTGCGCTCGACGCCGTCCACCTTATGACTTTCCGCTTTGCAGGTGTTATGGGAGACGTCGTAGAGGAGTTCCAGACGACTGTCCGGGAAGATGCGGCCAAACACCTCGCGGGTGAGCTGAGTGAGGATCTCCCGGTTGGCCAGAGCAACATTGATGGCGGCGTTCATGGCCCCGATGTACTGCTGTCCTTCAGGGGAATGGATGGGGGCACAGGCCAGCTCCCGCTCGGGCAGGGTGATGCCAAGCCGGTCCCCGGCCTTGGCCAGGCTCAGCAGATACTCGGTGCCGATTTGGTGGCCAAGTCCCCGGGAACCACAGTGGATAGTGATCACCAGTTGGCCTTCCTGCAAGCCGTAGGCGGTGGCTGCCTGGGCGTCATGGATGCTGTCCACCACCTGCACTTCCAGGTAATGGTTGCCCGATCCCAGAGTCCCCATCTCCCCGCGTTGGCGCCGCTTGGCCAAGTCGGAAACGGACTCTGGATGGGCGCCGCTCATGCGCCCGCGCTCTTCGATGTATTCCAGGTCCTTTGGGTCTCCGTAGCCGTGGTGGACGGCCCACTCTGCGCCTTCCTGCAGGACTGCGTCCAATTCCGCGGTAGACAGCTTCCGCTCGCCCTCCTCGCCCACTCCGGCGGGAATGCGGTGATAAAGGGCGTCGGCCAGTGCTTCCAGTTTGCCGTCGACCTCATGCAGCGTGAGGTTGCTGCGCAGGGTCCGTATGCCGCAGGAGATATCAAAGCCCACCCCGCCCGCCGAGATGATGCCGCCTTGGTCCGCGTCGAAGGCGGCCACCCCACCGATGGGGAAGCCGTAGCCCCAGTGGGCATCGGGCATGGTCATGGCCGCCCCCACCAGGCCCGGCAGTCTGGCGACGTTGGTAATCTGCTCCAGAACCTTGTCGTCCATGCTGACGAGCAGGGGCTCACTGCCATAGAGCAGCACCGGTCCCCGCCCCTCGCCGGGGGTCAAAGGCGCTGTCCAGCAATAGTCATTCAGCTTCCGCAACCGGCTCATGTCCATGGGAAATCCTTATCCAAAAACGGCGTTTGCCCAATGGCGGCTCAAACGTCCACTACGCAACGGGCTTCGAAACCCTCCGGCCCCTGGGAAACGCGCAGCATGGTGAGAGTGGCGCCCTTCACTTCCACCCCCCGATCCAGATCCTCCCGCCAGGGCTCGCCCCAGGCCTCTCCCTGCCAATGGCTGTTATCGCGGACGAGCCGAAAACGTCCCAAGACCAGACCATGGGTCCCCGCCTCGGCCAGCAGGGTATTCAGCCAAGTGACCAGGGCCAGTTCGAGGTCTTCCTCCTCGAAGTCGATCCGGACCGAACGGGCTGCCCGCACCTGGGCGAGGTCGGCCATAATGGCAAAGGTCCCCGCCGCTACGCCCTCGAAGGACTCTTCCAGGGTCCTGCCCCGGCCGATGACACCGATGTCGGCGTCATGATCAAAGTATGAAAATACCGTCAATGGTTACGCTCCATCCCCGTGCTCGCCTTATGGACGACGAGGTCGGATTTCCAGCCCTCTTGAAAGTATAGGACGGATTAGAATCTGTAGACGATCCCCGTCCGGGCATCCCGCACGATGCAGTTATGACTGAGATGGACGCGGAGATTGTCGCTATTGCGTCAGGTCAGGGAAGCCGCGTGTGACCGAAGCGAATTATCGTATTGGATGGCGGCCTATGGCCACAGTTACCGCGACCATGGAGATGGAGCTTGCCTATTATGCTGTGGTCGGACGCTATTTTATTCGGATGATTTCGGCGAATAGGCTGATCCAAGATCGGCAGCCGGGGCCATGAGGCGTTTGTTGCGGGACCATAGAGCGGTCTGCACGAGGACGGTGGAGGCCAGGATGCTTGCGTCCATGTAGCCTATACCACGCTCCATCAGGCCATGACGCTCAATGAAAAATAGTGTTTCTTCTGGAGAGGTGGCGGTGCATCGGGGTAAGCAGGAGAGCAGATATAAGGTCTGTTGCCGGTTTTTGAGGTCGCCGCAGGCGATTTCTCCGATGATGAAATCGTGCGTTTGCACCATGCCATGATCGAGCAGGGTAGAGAGGTGTGCATCTCCAGAGCAGAAATGGTCGATCCAGACGGAGGTATCGACCAGAATCAAGCGTCCGGCTCCCGCCTGCATGGTATGTCCTGTAGTTGGGGTTCTGTTCCGCCCAGACGACTCAGGCGACGAGCGCTCTCCCGTTCAATCAGTGCGCGCAGCGCTTCTTTCAAGAGGGCACCGCGATCTTCCACACCGCTGAGATTTTTCGCCTGAGCCAGGAGGTCATCATCCAGATTGATGGTTGTTCGCATAAGGGAGAATCTCTTTTGGCATCATGTGATGCCATTTTAGATGGTTGTAGTGGGTATATCGACCTGGTGGCGAGCGGCTTACAAAACATCAATTGGGTGCCGGTGAGAGCCCACGGCTTGCGGCGTGGTGTCCCAAAAGCGCCCCATGTTAGGTCTTTGATGATCTGGGATGTTTCATAACTAATTGTTCTATATGGTGCGCCTGACAGGAATCGAACCTGTAACCTACGGCTTAGAAGGCCGTTGCTCTATCCGGTTGAGCTACAGGCGCAAGGGATAATCCGACAATAAATCGTCCGCACCATTGTAGAGGACCGGTGGCGGTCAGGGAAGCCGAAGCGCCCCCTTTTCGCCGACGGCTGCCAGCGTGTATGGTTGGTGGTATCAGCCGATCGGAGCAGAGCATGGACAAGCGCTTTATCCTGGAAAGCAGTTTTCCACCGCAGGGCGATCAGCCGGAGGCCATTCGGCTGTTGGTGAACGGCCTTGCTTCTGGTGAATTTTTCCAGACCCTGTTGGGGGTGACCGGTTCGGGCAAGACCTTTACCATGGCCAACGTCATCGCAAGCACCCACCGGCCCGCCATCATCATGGCGCCCAACAAGACTCTGGCAGCGCAGCTCTATGCGGAGATGCGCGCGTTTTTCCCCCACAATGCCGTGGAGTATTTCGTCAGTTATTACGATTACTACCAACCCGAGGCTTACGTTCCTTCCTCCGACACCTTTATCGAAAAAGATGCCGCCATCAATGACCACATCGAGCAGATGCGCCTCTCCGCCACCAAGGCCCTGCTGGAACGGCCGGATGTCATCATCGTGGCCACCGTTTCCGCAATCTACGGTCTGGGTGATCCGGCCTCCTACCATGGCATGATTCTGCATCTGCGCGAGTCTGCCACCATGGATCAGCGCGCTATCCTCAAGCGTCTGGCGGAGATGCAATACAGCCGCAATCCTTTGGAAATGAAGCGCGGCACCTTTCGCGTCAACGGCGATGTCATCGATATCTGGCCCGCAGAAAGTGAGGACGAAGCCGTTCGGATCGAGCTTTTTGGCGATGAACTGGAGCGCATATCGCTCTTTGATCCCCTGACCGGCAAGACCATCACCCGTTTACCGCGTTACACCATCTACCCCAAAAGCCACTACGTCACCCCGCGCGAGACCATTCTCGCGGCGCTGGACGCTATTAAAGATGAACTTCGCTCGCGTCTGGACGACCTGCGCCGCGCCAACAAGCTGGTCGAGGCGCAACGGCTGGAGCAGCGCACCCGCTTTGATCTGGAGATGATGGCCGAGCTGGGGTATTGCTCGGGCATCGAGAATTATTCCCGCTACCTCTCGGGACGGGTGCCCGGTCAGGCGCCGCCGACCTTGATGGACTACCTGCCCAAGGACGCCCTGCTGTTTATGGACGAATCCCATGTGACCGTCCCGCAGTTCGGGGGAATGTACAAGGGCGACCGTTCGCGTAAGGAAACCCTGGTAGAATACGGGTTTCGCCTGCCCTCGGCGCTGGACAACCGGCCCCTGATGTTCCCCGAGTTCGAGTCACTCATGCCGCAGACCGTGTTTATTTCCGCAACACCCGGTCCCTACGAGCTGGAGCACTCCGGGCAGGTGGTGGAGCAGGTGGTACGGCCCACCGGTCTGGTCGATCCGGCTGTGGACGTCCGTCCGGCGAAGGGGCAGGTCGATGATCTGATCAGTGAAATCAACGTCGTTGTGCGTACCGGCTGGCGTATTCTGGTGACGACGCTGACCAAGCGGATGGCCGAAGATCTGACCGATTATCTCCATGAGCTGGGTATCAAGTGCCGTTACCTGCACTCTGATATCGAGACGGTGGAGCGGGTGGAGATCATTCGCGATCTGCGCGCTGGGGTGTTCGATGTGCTGATCGGGATTAATCTGCTGCGGGAAGGTCTGGATATGCCGGAGGTGGCATTGGTCGCCATTCTGGATGCGGATAAGGAGGGTTTCCTGCGCTCGGAGCGGTCGCTGATCCAGACCATCGGGCGCGCCGCGCGCAATCTGCATGGACGGGCCATTCTCTACGCCGACAGTGTTACCAAATCCATGGCCCGGGCCATAGCCGAAACCGACCGCCGCCGGGAGAAGCAGTTGCAGTTCAACGCGGTGCATGGCATTACCCCGCGCGGCATCATCAAGCCGGTGTCAGACCTGATTGAGGGAGTCTATCGGCGTAATGCACAACCCGCCGCGCGCGCGGCGGAGAAAAGTGCGGATTATCGCGTGCTCAGCGACCCCAAAGCCGTTTCTAAAAAAATCAAGGAGCTGGAGGAGGCTATGTACCGTCACGCCCGCAATCTGGAGTTTGAACAGGCGGCGGCGCTGCGGGACGACATTAAAAAACTGGAGACCCGTCTGCTGGGTACCGATCTGCCGGTGTCTCTTGAAGAGGACTGAAGTGCGACCCGTAGGGACAAAAGTACCCCCAGCAACTTGACGCCGCGCAGGGCATTGCTTATTCTATAAACCAACCGGACGGTATGTAATAACAGGAGAACGTGATGATGATGAAGGCTAAAGCCTATGCTGCTCAGACTGCCCGCAGTCCGTTGGCGCCCTACGAAGTCCTGCGTCGTGAGCCGGGCCCTGATGATGTTCAGATGGATATACTTTTCTGCGGTGTCTGCCACTCCGATTTGCACACCGCCCGCAATGAGTGGAAAAATACGCTGTACCCCGCTGTTCCCGGTCACGAAATCGTGGGCCGGGTGGTTGCCGTCGGTAAGGATGTCAAAAACTTTAAAGTCGGTGATTTTGCCGGTGTTGGTTGCATGGTGGATAGTTGTGGGCACTGTCCGTCCTGTGCCGAGGGTGAGGAGCAGTACTGCGATAACGGATTCACCGGAACATACAACGGCCCGGTATTCGGTGGCGAAAATACCTATGGCGGCTATTCCCAGAGCGTGGTGGTCAAAGAATCTTTTGTACTTAAGATTCAGCATGATGAAAAAGATCTGGCGAGCGTGGCACCGCTGCTCTGCGCCGGTATCACCACCTACTCGCCCTTACGCCACTGGGGGGTCGGACCAGGTAAAAAGGTCGGCATTGTGGGTCTGGGCGGTCTTGGTCATATGGGCGTCAAGCTGGCACACGCCATGGGTGCTCACGTGGTGCTGTTCACCACCTCTCCCGGCAAAGTGGAGGATGGTAAGCGGCTGGGGGCGGATGAGGTCTGCATCTCCAAAGATGACGCGCAAATGGCCAGCCATGCCAACAGCTTCGATTTTATTCTCAATACCGTGGCGGCGCCCCATAATCTGGACACCTTCCTGAACCTGCTCAAGCGGGATGGTACGATGACGCTGGTGGGCGCTCCGGCAGAACCTCATCCGTCACCAGAAGTCTTCAATCTGATTTTTAAGCGCCGGCAGCTCGCGGGCTCCCTTATTGGTGGCATCCGGGAAACGCAGGAGATGCTGGATTTCTGCGCGCAGCACGGGATTGGTTCGGATATCGAGATGATCCCCATGGATTACATCAATACCGCCTATGAAAGAATGCTGAAGAGCGATGTGAAGTATCGCTTTGTGATAGACATGGCGACGCTGAAATAGGTTCTCCGGGGCCGGAGATATCCAGCCCCACCAGCAAGAGACGGAAAACGCGCCAGGCTGAAGCCATAAACGGCAGTCCGGCGTGTTTTTTTGTTTTGGGGCGAGATGTCAAGGAAGCAGGAGCTGCGCGTGGGCCACCACAGAAAGGCGGTTTGCGTTGTGCCGCACGTCCGAATTGGCTACCATGCGCAGGTTAAACGCGCGTTGCGAGTCCTATGAGCAAATACATTTTTGTAACAGGTGGGGTGGTTTCTTCTCTGGGCAAGGGCGCCGCTGGCGCAGCTCTTGGCGCACTGCTGGAGGCGCGTGGGCTGAAGGTCACCATGCTCAAGCTAGACCCCTATATCAATGTCGATCCGGGCACCATGAGCCCCTTCCAGCACGGTGAGGTGTTCGTCACGGCGGATGGCGCGGAAACGGATCTGGATTTGGGGCATTACGAGCGATTTCTCTCGACGCGGATGGGCAAGCGCAACAATTTCACCACCGGTCTGGTTTATCAGACTGTTATTGAAAAAGAACGGCGCGGCGACTATCTGGGACGCACTGTGCAGGTCATCCCCCATGTCACCGATGAGATCAAGCGGCGCATCCGGTTGGGTGCGGTGGATGCGGATGTGGCGCTCGTGGAGATCGGTGGTACCGTCGGTGACATTGAATCGCAGCCCTTTCTGGAAGCGATCCGGCAGATGGCGGTAGAGGAGGAACGGGGTGACACCCTCTTCATGCATCTGACGTTGGTACCCTATCTGGCGTCTGCCGGGGAGATGAAAACCAAGCCGACCCAGCACTCGGTACGTGAACTGCGTGCCATCGGCATCCAGCCGGATGTGCTGCTCTGCCGTGCCGATAGGCCTATACCAGCCGATCACCGGGCTAAGATCGGGCTCTTTTCTAATCTGCCGGAAAGGGCGGTCATTTCCGCTATCGACACCGACAGCATCTACCGCATTCCGCTGCTTTTCCATGCGCAGGGTCTGGATGATCTGGTGGTACAGAATCTCGACCTGCAGGTGCCAGCCCCTGACCTTTCGGTATGGAATGGCATCATAAACGCCCTGGAACACCCGGAAGGCGAGGTGGTGATTGCTCTCGTAGGCAAATATGTGGGGCTTACCGAGTCCTACAAGTCACTGGCCGAGGCGTTGCTTCACGCCGGATTACGGGCACGACGGAGTGTGCGCTTCCTGTATGTGGATGCGGAAGATATTGAAACGCTGGGGACGGAAATGCTTGCGGAAGCGGATGCTATTCTGGTGCCCGGTGGTTTTGGCGGGCGTGGCACCGAGGGCAAAATCACCACCATTCGCTACGCGCGAGAGCAGAAGGTGCCTTATCTCGGTATCTGCCTCGGCATGCAATTAGCTGTCGTTGAGTTCGCGCGGCATTGCGCCGGACTGACGGACGCCAACAGTACAGAGCTGGACCCCCAGACTCCGGCGCCAGTCATTACGCTGATGACCGAGTGGTCCGATCCCGAAGGTCATAAAGCATATCGGGAAGAGGGCGGTAATCTGGGTGGCACCATGCGGCTGGGTGAGCAGGAATGCCGATTGGAACCTGGCAGCCTGGCGACACAAGCTTATGGACAGGAGCGGATTTACGAGCGACATCGCCATCGCTTCGAGTTCAATAACCGTTACCGCAATTCGTTGGCTATGGCGGGGTTGCGTTACACGGGTTTCTCTGCGGATAGTGAGCTGGTGGAAGTGGTGGAGTTGCCGGGCCACCCGTGGTTTCTGGGCTGCCAGTTTCACCCGGAGTTCACCAGTAATCCGCGTGAGGGGCATCCATTGTTTGATGCCTTTATGCGCGCCGCCATCGCGCAGCGGGAACGGGAGGCGGTAGCGTGAAACTTTGTGGCTTCGAGGCAGGTCTGCAGCACCCTTTCTTTCTGATGGCAGGCCCCTGTGCGATTGAGAGTGAATCCCTGGCGTTGCGCACGGCGGAAGAACTGCGCGATATTTGTGCACGGCTCAGTATTCCCTTTATTTATAAAAGTTCCTACGACAAGGCGAACCGCTCTTCAGGAGAAAGTTTCCGAGGACCAGGGAGGGACGAAGGACTGCGCATTCTCGAAAAAGTTCGCCGGGAAGTGGGTGTGCCGGTCATTACGGATGTGCATGAAAAAGAAGATGTGCCTGCCGTGGCGGAGGTGGCCGATGTGCTACAGACGCCGGCCTTTCTCTGCCGGCAGACCGATTTCATCCAGGCCGTCGCGGTCGCAGGTAAGCCGGTCAACATCAAGAAGGGCCAGTTCCTCGCGCCCTGGGATATGCTGCATGTCGCCAACAAGGCCAAAGCTACCGGTAATGATCGAATTATGGTCTGTGAGCGCGGTGCCTCCTTCGGCTATAACAACCTCGTATCGGATATGCGCTCCCTCGCTGTGATGCGCCAGACCGGATGCCCGGTGGTTTTTGATGCGACCCATTCGGTACAGCTTCCGGGTGGGCAGGGCGACCGGTCCGGGGGCCAGCGCGAATTTGTCCCGGTGCTGGCGCGTGCCGCCGTGGCAGCAGGCGTGTCAGGGCTTTTTATGGAGACGCATCCTGATCCGGCGCAGGCCTTGTCCGATGGCCCCAACGCCTGGCCGCTGGGACGTATGGAGAGTCTGTTGCGTGTCCTCCAGCAGCTGGATCATCTCGTGAAAGACCAAGATTTCCCTGAAAACCACCCTGAGGAGTTAGCATGAACGCCATCGTTCGCATTCAAGCCCGTGAAGTTCTCGATTCGCGTGGTAACCCCACCGTGGAAGCCGAAGTCCATCTCGAAAATGGTGCCATGGGTCGTGCTATCGTGCCCAGTGGCGCCTCGACCGGTGAGCGCGAGGCGGTAGAATTGCGCGACGGTGGTCAGCGCTATGGCGGCAAAGGGGTGCGTAAGGCCGTTGAACATGTCAATGGCGAAATCCAGGATGCACTCCTCGGCATGGAAGCCGAAGAGCAGGAGCACATCGATGCTGCACTCTGCGCGCTGGATGGCACCGAAAACAAGGCACGCCTCGGCGCTAATGCGATTCTGAGTGTCTCGCTGGCAACGGCCCACGCTGCCGCCCATGCCGCTGGTCAGCCCCTGTATCGTTATATTGGTGGTCTGGGCCCACTACAGTTGCCCGTCCCCATGATGAATGTCATCAATGGCGGAGCCCATGCCGATAATGACGTGGACATGCAGGAATTTATGCTGATCCCGGCGGGTGCGGAGTCTTTCTCTGAGGCTTTGCAGATGGGGGTGGAGGTGTTCCACAGCCTTAAGGCTGTGCTGCAATCGCGCGGGCTGGCAACGACAGTCGGTGACGAGGGCGGCTTCGCTCCGAATCTGCCTTCCAACGAGGCGGCACTGGAATTGCTCATGGACGCCATCAGCAAGGCGGGTTATCAACCGGGCAAAGATATCTGGCTGGGTATGGACGTAGCCTCCAGTGAGTTTTATCGGGATGGGCGCTATCATCTGGCCAGCGAAAAGCGCGAACTCAACAGCGCGCAATTCGTAGCTTACCTGGAGGCACTGGCCGATCGTTATCCGCTGATCAGTATTGAAGATGGCATGGATCAGAATGACTGGGAAGGCTGGATCATGCTGACCGACCGTCTCGGCGATCGTTTGCAGTTGGTGGGTGATGACATTTTCGTGACGAATACGACCATTCTGCGCGAGGGCATTGAGCGCGGCGTCGCCAATAGCATCCTCATTAAACTGAATCAGATCGGTACCTTATCGGAAACCCTGGCAGCCATTGAAATGGCAAAAACCCATAGCTATACGGCTATCGTTTCGCACCGCTCCGGAGAGACCGAGGACACCACATTGGCGGATGTTGCGGTAGCTACCGGTTGTGGTCAGATTAAAACGGGTTCTTTGTCGCGCACGGATCGGGTTGCAAAGTACAACCGTTTGTTGCGTATTGAGGAGGATTTGGGTGACGCGGCTCGTTATCCCGGACTTGCAACTTTTTATAATCTCGACTAAAAGGAATTTAATGGGGTATTTTCTGGGCCATTAAATTTCGGGGATTTTTCGGCATGGGTTATTGGGCGCGCGTAAGAAATAGCATAGGTACTGCTAAGGCAGAAATGCGCCTCGCGGACTTTATGCTTCTAGCCGTGCTGTGTGCCTTGCAATATCCGCTTTGGTTTGGTTCCGGAAGCTGGTGGAATGTTGTGGACCTGCACCAGAAACTGGAAGGCAAGCAGGTGGTTTTGAAGCAGCTAGAGGATCGTAATGACCTTCTGGTGGCGCAGGTGAAGAGCCTGCAAACGGGAAGCCATGCTGTTGAAGAGTTAGCCCGACGTCATTTGGGGATGGTTAGCAAGGGAGAGGTGTTTGTCTGGGTGATCCCGGCCAAAGCCACTCCCAGCAGTATGAACCTGACTACCCAGGTGTCCTGAGTTCTGCCGAGTGTTTCGCAGTCCGGCAATTCGTCCGTTTATGATCTGTCAGGCGCGGTCGATGTAACTGCCGTCTACCGTATTCACCCGGATTTTTTCACCCGCATTTACAAACTGTGGCACCATAACTGTAATGCCGGTTTCCATACGTGCGGACTTATAGGAGCCGGTAGCGGTTTGTCCCTTAATGGCGGGGTCGGCTTCAACCACCTCCAAAGTAACCACAGGCGGCAATTCAACGCCAATGGGCCTTTCGTTATGCAGGTTGACCTGGATTTCGGTATTGGGCAAGAGATAGCCGGTTTGTCCTTCGAGCAGATCCTCACTGAGGATGATCTGCTCGAAGTTCTCGTTGTCCATAAAGACATAGCCGGTGGCATCTGCGTATAGATACTGCATGGTACGAGGCTCGACGACGGCCTTCTCCATGCTTTCTCCAGAGCGGAAACGCGTATTGGACTTGGTACCCGTCTCAATATTCTTCATCTCGACCTGTACGAAGGCGCCGCCCTTGCCGGGTTTCACGAAATCGGTTTTGAGTACACGCCAAAGCCCTTTTTCATGTTCCAGAATATTGCCTGGGCGGATATCAAAGGCGGAAATCTTCATACTGTAGTCCTTCTGGGCATTCCCTTTAGAGGGCGTGAATTGTACCCTAGAGGCTTATTTCTGACCAGTCCGGTCCCTTGAGAGGTAATTATGTCTGAGCCCCGTACCCAGCCCCTGGAGATTCGTCCCCTCATGGTCAGTCGCATCATGGAGGTAGATTGGGCTGACGGTCACACCAGCCGTCTGACCTTTGAATACCTGCGGGTGGAATGTCCCTGCGCGGAGTGTAAGGGGCACACACCCGATCAGGCGCAAGTGATTACTGGCAAAGAGGACGTGCGCATTGTGGACGTGGCCCCGGTGGGTAACTACGCGGTGCAACTGCATTTCAGCGACGGTCACAATACGGGGATTTTTACCTGGGGGTATCTGCGCATGCTGGATAATGAATGAGCACTTCTGGCGTTAATAGTTTAAAAATTTCATGGATGCTGAACCCATAGAAAACGCCCAGAGAGGTATTGAGACGGCGGAAACGTCTTTCGTTCTGGGCGACTTTCTGCGTACGCTAACCAGTCAGCCCGGTATTTACCAGATGGTCGGCTCCGGTAGCCGCCTGCTCTATGTGGGCAAGGCCCGCAATCTCAAACGCCGCGTCAGTTCTTACTTTCAGAAGCAGCGCCACAGTCCCAAAACGCTGGCGATGCTGGCGCAGGTAAAACGGGTCGAAGTGGTAGTGACCCACACCGAAACCGAAGCGCTGGTGCTGGAAGCCAATCTCATCAAGCGCCACCACCCACCGTACAATATCCTGCTGCGCGATGATAAGAGTTACCCCTACTTGTTCATAGAAAGCAGTCACGACACGCCGCGCATGAGCCTGCATCGGGGCGCCCAGAAAGGCAAAGGGCACTACTTCGGCCCGTATCCGGCCGTCACTGCGCTGCGCGAGAGTATGGTGCTGTTACAGAAAGCCTTTCGCTTGCGGACCTGCGAGGATCATACCTTTTACCACCGCCGCCGGGCTTGTTTGCAGTACCAGATTCGCCGTTGCAGCGGCCCCTGTGTTGGGCATGTCAGCGGAGAGGACTACGCGCGGGATGTGGCGGACACCATCCGCTTTCTGGAAGGGAAAAGTGACGAGGCGATCCGCAGTCTGGGGGCGCGCATGCAGGCGGCGGCGGAGCAACTGGATTTCGAGGAGGCAGCGCGGTGCCGTGATCAGATTGCCGCTTTGTCCAAGATTCAGGAGCGTCAGTATGTGGCGCAGGCAGGTGGCGGCGATTTCGATGTGCTGGCAGCAGCACAAGAGAATGGGCAGTGGGTGGTGTATGTCAGTTTTATCCGCAATGGACGACAATTGGGCGGACGTTCTATTTTTCCGCGCCATACGGAAGAAATGCGTGCGCCAGATGTGCTCGCGGCCTTCCTCATGCAGTTTTACCATAATAAAGAGGTGCCGGGGAATCTGCTGGTCAATGTGCTGCCGCGTTCGCCGACCTCACTCGCTGAGGCGCTGAGCAGCGAAGCCGGACATCGGGTCATGATTGATCAGCCGCAGCGCGGTCCGCGCCGGCGCTGGATGGCGTTGGCGTTCACCAACGCTGTGGGAGCGTTGCGCCAAAGAGCGCAGACCGCCACCGCCGGACGGCGGCGTATGCTCCTGCTGCAGGAGCTTTTCGACCTCGCAGAGGCACCGCAGCGCGTAGAGTGCTTTGACATTAGCCATACACGCGGTGAAGCGGCGGTGGCATCTTGTGTGGTTTTCGGTGAAGATGGGGCGCTGAAGCATGCGTATCGCCGCTTCAATATCCGGGACATCCAGGGTGGGGACGATTACGCGGCTATAGAGCAGGCTGTGCATCGCCGTTACGCGCGTTTGCAAAAAGAAGGTTTGCCCTTGCCGGAGATCGTCCTTATTGACGGCGGTCCCGGGCAGGTAGCCCGGGCGCAGGTGGCTTTGGACGCATTGGAGATAGCGTGTATTCAGTTATGTGGAGTCGCGAAAGGGACGACGCGGCGTCCGGGGCTGGAGATGCTGCATATTCCCGGATGGGCCGCAGCGCGACAATTTGACGATGATGACCCAGTATTACTGGTGATTCAGGAAATACGCGACGAAGCCCATCGTTTTGCCATTACTGGTCATCGGGCGCGGCGTGGCAAGGCGCGACAGGAGTCTGATCTGGATGGCGTCGCCGGGATCGGACCCAAACGGCGAGTCGCGCTGTTACGCGCGTTTGGCGGTTTGCGGGGCGTTCGCGACGCCGGTATAGAGGATTTGCAGCGCGTAGAAGGCATTCATCTGGAGCTCGCGCAGCGGATATATGATTTCTTTCACGTAGGACGTGCCTGATTGTGATAAAACGGCTGCCCAATTTTCTGACAGTTCTGCGCATCTTGCTGGTGCCTATTTTTGTGGTGCTCTTTTACTGGGGGAGCGATGTGCGCACTTTGGCCGCCACCGGCGTTTTTGCGGTGGCGGCGATTACGGATTGGGCCGATGGCTATCTGGCGCGGCGCTATCAGGGCGTGTCCCCCTTTGGTACCTTCCTGGACCCGGTTGCAGACAAAATCATGGTGGCCACTGCACTGGTGCTCATCGCGTCTTCGGGGGAGATGCCAAAGATACTTGCGGGGGTTCTGATCAGTGTGATTATTGGCCGGGAAATCACGGTGTCGGCGCTGCGTGAGTGGATGGCAGAACTGGGGGAGCGCAGAAAGGTGGCCGTCTCCTGGCTGGGCAAGGCGAAGGCGACTACGCAGATGATTTCGATCCTGCTCCTGGTCTACGAACGACCGCTGTTTGGCCTGTCGGGACGGAACCTGGGTATTGTCCTCCTGATCGTGGCGGCAGCAATGACGCTCTGGAGTATGGTCGGTTACTTACGCATCGCCTGGCCCAGCTTGATGGCCAGCGACGTTCGTCTTGACAAGGACCGGTGATCTCGGTAACCTTTGCGCCCATGCGGGAATAGCTCAGTGGTAGAGCACAACCTTGCCAAGGTTGGGGTCGCGAGTTCGAGCCTCGTTTCCCGCTCCACAATCGAGGGAAAGCGTTCAGTCTTTCCCTTTTCTTTTAAGGCTGGGTGGCAGAGTGGTCATGCAGCGGCCTGCAAAGCCGCGTACCCCGGTTCGATTCCGGGCCCAGCCTCCAAATTCGCTGAGATGTGTTGTACGGCGAGTGCCCTGCGATATTTGATTTCTTCCTGCGTTATCTGCTTTTCCTGGTCGGGAGATGGGGCGTGGCCGAGTTAAACAAATATACTGCGATGGATAAAATTCTCTCCGTAGCCCCCATGCTCGATTGGACAGACCGCCATTGTCGATATTTTCTGCGCCTGGTATGCCCTTCCTGTGTGCTTTATACCGAGATGGTCACCACCAGTGCGCTTCTTCTGGGACGTGACCCTGAGCGATTTCTCGAATTCTCTGCGGCGGAGCACCCCCTGATTTTGCAGTTGGGAGGGGATGATCCGGCGGCGATGCATTCGGTCGCAGCGATGGCGCATGCCTATGGCTATGACGGCCTCAACTTGAATGTGGGTTGCCCCTCGCCGCGCGTGCAGAAGGGCCGCTTTGGGGCCTGTCTGATGGCGACACCTGAGTTGGTCGCCGAGCTAGTGGCAGCTATGGGCGAAAGTGGCTTGCCCGTCAGCGTCAAACATCGTCTCGGTCTGGATCGGGAAGAGGATTACGCGGCGCTGCGTGCTTTCATCGAAACCGTCGCAGTGGCGGGCTGCCGACACTTCATTGTTCATGCGCGTAACGCTTGGCTGAAGGGCCTCAGTCCGGCTGAAAATCGTGACGTGCCGCCTTTGCGCTGGGATTGGGTGCATCAGTTGAAAAAAGATATGCCGCATCTAACCATCGAGATCAATGGAGGCTTTAACGATTTGGCGGCGGTAACGGCGCAGTTTGCCGCAGTGGATGGGGTAATGATCGGGCGTGCGGCCTACCATCATCCCTTACTATTGGCGGAAATTGAACGTGCCATAGGGCGCAGGGAGACCCTGCCAGAACCAGAAGTGATCTTATCCGGATTGATGGAATATGCGGAACAGTGGGGGGAGGCGTTGCCTGCGCGGCGGTTAAGCCGCCATTTGCATGGGCTGCGCTTTGGGCAAAATGGCGCGGGAGCGTGGCGTCATTTTCTGGGTACAGTTGAACTCGGTGAGAGCGCCGCAGCGTTTCTGCGGCGCGGTATGTCGCTGTTAAGTTAGGCGAGGACGTGGTGGCTCATGGCCAGCAGACGCAAGGTGCGCTGATCACGGATGCGAAAGTACACCCGACTGGCTACCCGTCGTACCAGCACCAGACCGCTGTCCTGCAGTAAGGCAAGATGCTGCGATGCATTGCTGTGGCTGGTATTGATGGCTTCCACGAGGCTTTGCATGCTCATTTCGCCTCGTCCCAGCAGGCAGATAATCTTGTACCGCAAAGGATGAGACATGGCTTTGATCACCTCGGAAAGCTGCTCAATCTTGCGTTCGGGAATAATGGGCTTTTGCATGGTGAGGCTCCTTGTCATCAGAATACGATATTCGCCTATAGTTATTAGCATAGATCGTGCCACATCCTTGCACTAGCTTGAATTGTCTGTATAAGCTTGAAAGCGCCCGATGATATGATGTCACGCAGAAGGGTTATATTGTAGTCTGTCGGCTACGCTTTTTTGTGGGGTAGCTTGGGGCTATTGAGTTCTATGGCGTTTTTGCTGTTTGCAACGGACGACATCTCACCGTGCAGGCGGAGGAAGTGACGCCTCCTCCGGGCGCCAGCTCAGATCTGATTGCGCCAGTATTGGTCTTCTTTGTCCATGATTCGGGTGGCCTCGTCTGGTCCCCAGGAGCCAGAGGGGTAGGTGAGGATGTAGTCGGTCTCCCGTCCCCAGGATTTGATGATAGGGTCGACGACGCGCCAGGCCCATTCGACCTCGTCAAAGCGGATGAACAAGGCTTTGTCGCCTTGCATCACATCCAGCAGCAGGGCCTCATAGGCATCCAGCTCCTGTTCACCATCTTTGCGGTAAGATGCGTTGAGTTGTACGGGGCGAACGCGCATTTCCAAGCCTGGTTCCTTGACCTGGATTTCAATTTTAAGGCTCTCCGGTTCCAGAGAGAGCAATATCCAGTTGGGTTCAATACGTTCGATGCTAGTTTCGCGGAAGAGTTGTTGTGGTGTATGACGGAAGCGGATGGCCACGCTGGAGGTTTTGGCGGTAAGACGTTTGCCGGTGCGCAAATAAAAAGGTACGCCGCGCCAGCGCCAATTGTCGATGTAAAACTTGGCGGCGACAAAGGTTTCTGTTACGGAGTTGGGCTCAACACCCGCCTCATCCTGATAGCCAGGGACATGTTTGTCGTGGATGACGCCAGGCCCATACTGCGCGCGCATGGCATAGGCGGTAACGGCAGATTTGGGAATGGAGCGAATCGAGCGCAGGACCTTGACCTTTTCGTCGCGCAGGCTATCTGCCTCGAGAGAAGGTGGTGGTTCCATGGCGACCAGGGTGAGAATCTGCATCAGGTGATTTTGCAGCATGTCGCGCAGAGCGCCGGCCTGATCATAATAGCCAGCCCGATTTTCAATGCCGATATCTTCGGCCACCGTTATTTGGACGTGATCGATGTAATTACGGTTCCATATCGCTTCAATCGCCAGATTGGCGAAACGAAAAACCAGCAGATTCTGGACAATTTCTTTGCCAAGATAGTGATCGATACGATAGATCTGGTCTTCGCGGAAATGACGATGCAACTGCTCATTGAGTTGCACGGCACTTTCCAGATCATCCCCGAAGGGTTTTTCAATGACGATGCGGTAGTCGCCATCCTGATTGAATCCGGCCTCGGAAAGGCGTTGTACCACCGGAATAAAATCGGTGGGACGAATAGCGAGATAAAAAATGGTGTCCGCTGGCTTTTCGGCCCCTGCCGGGGTCAGCAGGCTGCGGAGCCTGGCGTAAGATTCCGGCTCATGAATTTCACCGCGCACATATTCAAAATGCCTGCAAAAATCGGCAAAGTGGTCCGTATGGTAATTGCTGGCATACGTTTCCAGTTGCTCACGCAGAAAGTCCTGCCAAGCTTTGTCATCCCAAGGTCGTCGACCAAAGGCAAAAATACGCAGTTCTTCAGGCATTCTGCCTGCACAATGCAGATGATAAAGTGCGGGGAGAAGTTTCTTGCAGGAAAGATCGCCGGTAGCCCCAAAAATAGCGAACTGACAATTACAGTGACTCATTCATCCCTCCTTTTGTACCGCGTGGCCGCCAAACTGGTTACGCATCATCGCCAGGAGTTTGGCGGCGTAGTCGTCGCGCCCCTGAGAAGTCCAACGCATTTGCAGGGCGAGGGTGATGACCGGCGCGGGGATTTTCAGCGCGAGGGCGGCCTGAGCCGTCCACAAGCCTTCACCGGAATCCGCTACTACAGGCGCGATGTCCGCGAGCACCTGGTCTTTGGCGAGGGTGTCAGCAGTGAGATCAAGGAGCCAGGAGCGGACGACGCTGCCGTAACGCCACATTTCGGCTACCTTGGCGAGGTCGAGCGCAAATTCGGTTTTGCCTTGCAAAATGGCGAAACCCTCGGCGAGAGCCTGCATCATTCCGTATTCGATGCCATTGTGGACCATTTTGACAAAGTGGCCACTGCCGACGGGGCCACAGTGCAACCAGCCCCTGTCGGTGCCTGGTGCCAGCGCCTCCAGAAAAGGCGTTACCTGCGCTACGGCTTCCTGGCTACCGCCGACCATCAGCGCATAACCCTCTTGTAGACCCCAGACACCACCCGAGACACCGGCGTCTATATAATGTACCCCCGCCGCCTCCAATTTTTTGGATTGGCCGACGGAGTCCTCATAAAAGGCATTCGCGCCGTTAATCAGTATGTCGCCCTTGCTCAATAAGGGAAGAATGGCGTCGATATGACTCTGGGTGGCTTCTCCGGCGGGAAGCATGAGCCAGATGATTCGGCGGCTGGGCAATGCCTGAACAAGGGCTTCCAGACTTTCGGCAGCGTGCATGCCGGTTTCGTCAGCCAGATCGGTGGCTTTTTCGGTATGGCGATTGTAAACGGTGACTTCCACACCCTTGAGATGCAGACGCCGCGCCATATTGGCACCCATTCGACCTAGACCGACCATCCCGATGCTTTTATTGCTCATTACTCGCTCCCTTGCGTACACGCCTGCCCGAAAATGTTAGCATGAGTATAGACGTTCGGGCCTCTATGTCGCCGTTTTACTGTTACGAAGGAATTTTCCATGCAACTGGGCACACCACTTTCCGCTTCTGCTACGCGTTTGCTCATGCTCGGTGCAGGTGAGTTGGGTAAAGAAGTTCTGATAGCCGCGCAGCGGTTGGGGGTAGAGACGATCGCGGTGGATCGTTACGCCGATGCGCCGGCCATGCAAGTCGCCCATCGTTCCCACGTGCTGGATATGACCGATCCAGAGGCTATTCTGGCTATTGTCAAACGCGAGCGTCCACACTTTGTGGTGCCGGAAATTGAGGCTATTGCGACTTCCGCACTGGCGAAAATCGAGGCGCTGGGGTTGGCCACCGTGGTGCCATCGGCACGGGCAGTACAACTGACCATGGACCGCGAGGGTATCCGCCGCCTCGCTGCGGAAGAGCTGGGCTTGCCGACATCGCCGTATCGCTTCGCCGGGACGCTGGCAGAGTTGGAAGCTGCGGCGGCGGAGCTGGACTTCCCCTGTGTGATCAAACCGGTCATGTCTTCCAGTGGTAAGGGGCAGTCCGTTGTGCGCGGTGCGGCGGAGCTGGCGCTGGCCTGGCAGGAGGCACAGACGGCGGGTCGGGTCGGCGGCCAGCGGATCATTGTCGAGGGTTTTGTGGACTTCGACTTCGAGATCACTCTGCTGACCGTGCGTTCTGCCTTTGGGACGACTTTTTGTGCACCTATCGGGCATCGACAGGAAGCCGGCGATTATGTGGAATCCTGGCAGCCGCAGCCGATGAGCGAGGTCGCTATGCGGCAGGCGGAAAAGATGGCGCGGTTGGTGACCGACAATTTGGGCGGACGGGGATTGTACGGAGTGGAGTTTTTCGTGCGAGGTGAAGAGGTCATCTTCAGTGAGCTCTCGCCGCGCCCTCATGATACGGGGCTGGTGACCCTGGCCAGTCAGCGTCAGAGTGAGTTCGACCTGCACCTGCGCGCCATTTTGGGTTTGCCGGTCGATCCGGGTTTCCGGCGTCCGGCGGCGTCTGCGGTGATTCGCGGGAAGGATCTCGGTTGGGGGCCAATGTATTCGGGGCTGGAAAAGGCACTGGCGGTGCCGGAAAGCGATCTGCGGCTTTTCGGCAAGCCGACGGCCAGCAAGCTCAGGCGCCTCGGGGTAGGTATTGCATGCGCCGATGAGGTGGAGGAGGCACGGGAACGCGCCCGACGGGTGGCCGCGGCGATCAACATCTGCCCTGCCTCCTGAGCGGGGTAGAGCTTGCGGTAACCTGATACTGGCTCTGGGGGTGGTCTAGGCGTTGATAAAAGCGCTGATGCGGTCCAGGGCCATCTCCAGATTCTTATCGCTGGTTGCGAAGGAGAGGCGGATGTGGCCAGGCGTGCCGAAAGCTGAGCCTGGTACTACTGCCACTCCGGCCTCCAGCAGGGCTTCAGCCAGGGCAAGATCGTCACGCAGGCCTTTTGCCGCCATGACTTCGCGGAATCCCGGAAAACTGTAAAAGGTACCATCGGAGGGCATGGCGGCGACGCCGGGCAGCGCTTTCAGGCGGTCGTAGACGTATTGGTGGCGCCGTTTGAAGGCATGCACCATTTCGTGGATGGCGCTGTCGCCACCTTCCAGCGCTGCCTGGGCGGCCACCTGGGCGATGGCCGTGGGATTGGAGGTGCTCTGGGATTGTACGGTATTCATGGCGGTGATCAGCGCTTTGGGGCCGGCGCAGTAGCCGATGCGCCACCCGGTCATAGCATATGCCTTGGACACGCCATTCATGACGATGCAGCGCGGGGTCAGATCCGGGCAGGCATTGGCGATATTGACGAACTCCTCATCGTGAAAACGGATTTTCTCATACATGTCGTCACTGGCGATGAGGATATGCGGATGACGGCGGAGTACCTCGCCCAGGGCTTCCAGTTCCGGGCGACTGTAGGTCACGCCAGAGGGGTTGGATGGGCTGTTGATGACCAGCAGGCGGGTGTTGGGGGTAATCGCCTCATCCAGTTGCTCCGGGCTGATCTTAAAACGTTGGCTGGCGTCGGTATCGATGATGACAGGCCGTGCTTCAGCCAGCAGCACGATGTCTGGATAAGACACCCAGTAGGGCGCGGGAATGATGACTTCATCGCCCGCGTCCAGAAGGGCCTGACAAAGATTGAAGAAACTTTGCTTGCCGCCGACAGAAACGAGAATTTCATCGGGGCGGTATGATAGATGGTTGTCGTGCGCGAATTTGCCGATGACGGCGGCTTTGAGCTCGGGGGTGCCGCCGACGGCGGTGTATTTGGTGAAGCCTTGCCGGATGGCGGTAATGGCGGCTTCCTTGATGTACTCGGGGGTGTCAAAGTCCGGTTCCCCAGCGCCCAAACTGACAATGTCCTTCCCTTCGCGGCGCAGTTGCTGGGCACGGGCAGTGACCGCAAGGGTGGGGGAGGGGCGCACCGCATTCACGCGGCGGGAAAGGCGGATATCCACGATCATCAACTCCAGGAGCAATTTCATCGGGCGCGGAAAATGCGCGCAAGAGCGCAAATGATAAGCATCCTTCGACTAAAATCAACTATTTTGCGCGAGGCAGATATTTGTCGGGATGTGGGACGTGCAGGATTGACATTACAATCGACTAAAGGGGTACGATTTTCATCATGTATCCAGTTGATACCGCTTGAGTGGCCGGAAGGCAGGGGACGTGATTATGGCGAACGTAGAGATTGGAATAGAGGGCATGACCTGCGCCTCTTGCAGCAGCCGGGTGGAGCGTACCCTGAACCGCTTGCCGGGGGTGCAGGCCGCGGTGGTGAATCTGAGTACGGAACAGGCCACAGTGCAGTACGATCCGATGCAGACTACCCCTGCCGCGCTGACTGCGGCCATCACAGAAAGCGGCTACACGCCGGTGATCGCGGAGACGGAACTGGTTATCGAAGGGATGACCTGTGCGTCCTGCGTGGGAAGAGTAGAGCGCAGTCTGCGCCGCTTGCCTGGCGTGCTGGCGGCGACGGTCAATCTCGCCACAGAACGGGCGGCACTGCGCTACCTTCCTGATACCGTGGACCAAAATACCTTGATCGCGGCAGTGACCGCGGCCGGATATGGGGCGCGCCCCATACGGGAGGATGTGGCCGTCGCTGACCGCAAAGCGCAGGTCATCCGCGCCATGCGCTGGGATGTCGTCATCGCAGTGATGCTGGCGCTCCCCATTCTGTTGCTCTCCATGGGCATGGTGATGGTTCCTGCACTCGATCGTCTGCTGGGCCACCTGGAGCTTTTTCCGCAGTTTTGGGACTGGGTGCAGGCGGGATTGGCGACCATCGTGCTGGCTGGTCCTGGTCGGCGATTTTTCCGGCCTGGTTTCCTCGCCTATCGCCATTTGTCGCCGGATATGAATTCCCTGGTAGCCACGGGGACCGGGGCCGCCTGGCTTTACAGCATGCTGGTCCTTGTGGCGCCGGACTGGTTCCCGGCCAGTGCCAGGCATGTCTATTTTGACTCCGCGGCAGTGGTGATTGCGGCAGTTCTTTTCGGTAAATATCTGGAAGAGCTGGCGAAGGGAAGGACTTCCGCAGCGATCAAACAGTTGCTGGGTCTGCAGGCAAAGGAGGCCCATGTGCTGCGCGACGGCGAGGAGTTGCAGTTAGCGATCGGTGCCGTTGTCCCGGGCGATCAAGTGGTGGTCAGGCCGGGGGAGCGTTTGCCCGTGGATGGCGTGGTCGTGGAAGGCGACTCCCACGTGGATACTGCCATGCTCACCGGCGAGCCGCTGCCGGAGCATAAAAAACCGGGTGATCCGGTGGTAGGCGGTACGGTGAACCGCGAGGGGCGTTTGCTGATCAACGCGACCTCGGTGGGCCGGGATACGGTGCTGGCGCAGATCATCCGGCTGGTGGAGCAGGCGCAAACGGGCAAGCTGCCGATTCAAGGCCTGGCGGATCGGGTGGTGCGGATTTTTACACCGCTGGTGATCCTTATCGCCCTGCTAAGCTTTATCTTCTGGCTGCTTTTCGGGCCGCCGCCAGCGATTACCCTCGCCATGCTCTCCGCGGTGGCGGTGCTGGTGGTGGCCTGTCCCTGTGCGATGGGGTTGGCGACCCCGGCGGCGGTGATGGTCGGTACTGGACGCGCCGCGGAACTGGGGGTGCTTTTTCGCAAAGGGGAGGCACTGGAGTCTCTGGCAGCGGTGGATACGGTTTGTCTGGACAAGACCGGGACCCTGACCTACGGGCGTCCGGCGGTGACGCAGATTGAGGCGACGGATCCTGGGTATTTATTGCAGATAGCTGCCGCCGTGGAGAGTGCTTCCGAGCACCCCCTGGCACACGCGGTACTGGTGGCTGCCGGCGAGCGCCATCTGGATATCCCGGCAGTGCGTGATTTTATGGCATTGCCGGGGAAGGGGGTGCAGGGCAAGGTGGATGGGGCGATCGTGCTTGCCGGTACGTTAGCCTGGATGCATGAACAAGGGATCATTATGCCGGAGTCCTCTGTGGACGACTTGCAGCAGACCGGCAGGACCGTCGTCTATGTAGCCAGGGATGGCCGCCTGCTGGGACTGCTGGGGATCAGCGATGTGGTCCGGCCGGAATCTGCCCAGGTGGTGCGGGCGCTCAGGGCGCTGGGTTTAAGGGTGGCGATGGTGACGGGCGATGCGGAGGCGGCGGCCCGGGTGATTGGTGGCCAGTTGGGGATTGACGAGATCTATGCGCAGGTATTGCCGCAGGATAAGGCGGAGATTGTGCGTCAACTGCAGGGAAAGGGCCGCAAAGTGGTTTTTGTCGGGGAGGGCATCAACGATTCGCCGGCGCTGGCGCAGGCGAATGTAGGCATGGCCTTGGCCTCGGGTACGGATATCGCGATGGAAGCGGCGGATATCACCCTTACCCATGGAGATCTGGGAGGGGTCATTACCGCGATTCAGGCGGCGCGCCAAAGCCTGCGGACCATTCGCGGGAATCTGTTCTGGGCTTTTTTTTACAACATTTTACTGATACCCGTTGCTGCCGGCGTGGCTATCCCCCTCGGAATTCAGCTCAACCCAATGCTTGCGGGCGTGGCCATGGGCTTGTCTTCGGTTTTTGTCCTCAGCAACAGTCTGCGGTTAAAGCGTTTGCAACCCTGGGCGGCAGGTGGGTGAATTATGCGCATGATCGGGAATAGCGAACTATAGTTGACATGCAGTGTCTTAAAATGGGTGGCGAGGATTTTGGGTTTTTTGAAAGTCATATAGTGGCCCCGCAGGTCCAGTATATTTGCTGCAATTGAGGGAGGGAGGCCCTGTATGAGTACGGATTTTGAGCAGAATATGGCCTGGATCAGGCGGGCACAAACAGATATGAAGGCCTTTGTGGAGGGGCTGGCGACGCGTCTTGAGGGTGACGTGCCGGGTTTTGTAGAGGTGGAGCGAAAAAGGGATGGGTTTTTTGCGAAAACCAGCCACATTGAGTCAATTATTATCCACACCAACAATAACGACTATATCCTCAAAAAAGAGGGCGCCCATATCAGCACCGTGCGCGCGAAAACCGTGCGCGGCGTAGTGCTCAAACACGAAGATTTATCGTTATCCGTCTGGCTGGAAAGCCTGGTTGCGGATCTGGCTGATCTCTCCGGCGAAATGCAGGGTGCCAGCAATACCTTGCACGACTTTCTTATGGGGTAATCTGAAGGGGAATTTATGTCCATTTGGGAGAAGATCAAACAGGGCATCGAGGAAGTCGCACATGATGCCCGGCGTGCCGCAGAAAATATCGGTCAGAGTGCCAGCAAAGGCATCCGCTCACAAACCCCAGAAGAAATGCAGCGTTACTCCGAATGGGAGCTGGCGCTGCGCGAACACCGCCTCCCTTCTTTTGTTCAAAGCCGCATGTTTCAGACTAGCCAGGGGCGACTGCCCTGGATCAGTACGGCGAAGGCGTGCGAGTTGCTGCTGCAGCGCAGTCACGGTGTGCAGCCCATCGGCATGGTAACCGGCAACTGCTGGTACCATTTCGGCTATTCGTGGACGCAAGGGCACTATGACGGCTGGCATACGGCAGTGGAACGCATGCGTCTGGAGGCCCTGGCCCTGGGTGCGAATGCCGTTGTCGATGTGCGGATGAAGGTGCATCCCGGTGAGCACGAAGATATGGATTACGGCGTTACTGGCACGGCCATCCGCATTCGCGGTCTGCCGCCGTCTGCGGAGCCGGTGGTTGCTACGGTCTCCGCAGTGGAGTTTGTACGGCTGTTGGAGGACGGCGTGGTGCCGGTGGGTATTGCCATAGGGGCCAATTTTGACTGGTACAGCCCGTGGATGGGTACCATGGCTGAACAGGCCGCTCAGTCCTCCCCCTTTGCGGCACGCTACTGGAATATGGAAATCACCGACCTGTCTGCGTTCCAGGAAAATGTCCGCCGTCGTGCCCTCTACGATTTACGTGAAGATGGACGGCGAATGGCGGCCGCGGTACTGGCCCATACCAGCACCACCCAGATGTTCCATGTTGCCGGAGATCAGGACAACCGGGAACGCTTTCTGTGCCGTCACATCAGTATTGGCACGGCCATCAGTTATTTGCCGCAAAATGTCCCCCAGCACGAGTTGATTCCGATGATTTCACTCCTTGACCATCCATTGAAAAGTGCCACCACGACACGAAAGGATCTTATATGACGGATACCGCTGAACAACTGGCTCCTCATGCCATCGAACGTCTGAAAGGCTTGCGTTCGCAGGGCAGTCACGAAGGCATATTTACCTCCGATCTCTCCGTCAATGACTTCGTTATGGTCCGTAAGGCCAATTTTGAGCCTTTAGGGCTGGTGGTGGGTTCCTGCATTTACCACATGGGTATTCAATATGGTAACTGGAATCAGAACATGGAGATGGATGTGCTGTCCCAGGCGATGTATCAGGCTCGCGAACTGGCTATGAGTCGTATGGAACAGGAGGCTACCTTGCTACAGGCGGATGGAATTGTCGGTGTGCGCCTGGAAGTCAAACGCATGGAATGGGATCAGGAGATTCTCGAATTTATGGCGATTGGTACGGCTATCGCGCATCGGAGCGGCGCCTCTGGATTTAAGGGGGTGGGGGGTAAACCATTCACCAGCGATCTCAGCGGGCAGGATTTCTGGATGTTGCTGCAGGCGGGCTATCGACCGATGGAAATGGTGATGGGCTCCTGTGTGTATCACGTCGCCCATCAGAGCCTTTTGAAATCTCTGGGCAATGTGGGGCGCAATACCGAAATGGAGCAATTTACGCAGGCTATGTATGACGCGCGTGAGCTGGCCATGGAGCGTATGCAGCATGAGGCCCAGGAGGCCCAGGCGGATGGCATTACCGGCGTGCAACTGCATGAAGGTAGTCACAACTGGAAGCCGCATATCATTGAGTTTTTTGCGGTGGGCACGGCAGTGAAGGCCATGGAAAATGCGGATGCACTGGTCGATGGTCTGAGTCCGCAACTGGTGATCCCGGTGAATGATTGATGCAGTGAACAGCACGATGCTGTCCTAAGGAGTGATCTGATGTCGATCTTTAAACGTGCCGCAGAAATACTGGAAGGCAAGGTGAATCATTTTCTCGATAATGCAGAGGACCCTGCAGAAGCCCTGGATCTGTCCTACGGGAAGATGGTTGCGAATTTGCAGGATACCAAAAGACATCTTGCCGATGTGGTGACCGAACGGGTCTCTCTGGAAAACCAGATGGCGCAGGCGCAGAAGGCGTCCGATAAAGCCGACGCCGATGCCCGTATGGCGCTGGGCGCCAACCGGGAAGATCTGGCGCGCGCTGAATTGGCCCAGAAGCAGTCCGAATTGCAGAAGATCGCTTCCCTCAAGGAGGCGCATGATACCGTCGCCGCCCAGGCGCAGAAGCTGACCGATTACGAGCATAAGCTGCAGGACCGTATCGAGCAGTTCCGAACCCAGAAAGAAGTGACCAAGAGTGAGATGACCGCGGCGCAGGCGGAAGTCAAAGTCAGCGAGTCGCTCACCGGTATTGGCAAAGGCATGGATGACGCCGGTGATGCCATGCGCCGCGCTCAGGATCGTACTCAGCACATGGAGGCCAAGGCAGCGGCCATGGATGGCCTGATGGAATCTGGTGCGCTGAATGATCCTTTGGATAGCCGTAGTCAGATCGAGAAAGAGCTGGATAAGGTGCGCGCTGCGAGTGGTGTGGATGACGATCTCGCCAGGCTCAAGGCGGAAATGGCGAAGGATAAGGGCACACCGGGAAGCGGCGCCAGCGGTGGCGGGGGCGCTTGATACGGGTTTGGGGCGGAGGATTGACCAGACTCCCTTCTGTGGGTATATTACGCCCTCCACGCGCTCGTAGCTCAGCTGGATAGAGCAACTGGCTACGAACCAGTAGGTCGGGAGTTCGACTCTCTCCGAGCGCACCATGTAAGACAAGGGCATTGAGGTGTTTCCTCTCTGCCCTTTTATTTTTGGGGTTGGTTATCGCGTTGGTTACTTTCCGCTTTGATCCCGGTCTGTGAAGGAGACCTCCGTTGCGCATTGGTAGAACGGTTCAGCATGCGCCCGCTGTGGATACGACCCGGATCACAGCCTTGTTCTCGCCCTGCAGGACCTGGCGATACCGCCTTACCCTCCCGTTTTCCGGCCGCACGGGGGGCATGATCGCCGTTTTTCTGAAAAATCCTTCCAGCGCGAACGAAATGGCCGCCGACAAGACCGTACGCACGGCCTCAGAGTATGTCTGGCGTAAATTTCCGCAAGCGAGTGGGTTACACATTCTGAATCTTTATGCCTTACGCGGCACGGATAGCAAGGAAGTAGGCGGCGCGCTGAGACAACAGGGGGAGTCTTACGTCATCGGTCCGGAAAATGACGCTATCATTCGCGAAACGCTTGGCACCAGCCCCACCGTCATTATTGCCTGGGGTGGCCATGCGGGTATTCCGCCTGTCTCTTACAGCAGGCGAGTAGCGCAGTGCCTCGATATCTTAGGCGAGAGTAAGCCGGCTATTTGGAGAAATGAGAGAAAGGGATCAGAAAGGTATCCATTTCATGCGTGCTATTGGGCTTATGACGACTGTCTGACGCCGGTACGGATGTTTTAGCGATGTTTGGCATCAGGGCGACACATGGATGATCATGATCGCCAGTACGATGGTGATGCTCAGCAGAATGATGCCATAGAGACCGTAGAGGAATTTGTGGACATGGTAACAACCCTCGTCCACTTTTTTGACCGTGCGAATGAAGTTGATACCACCGATCATCAGATTGGTGATGCCGAGGAAAATAAAGATAATACCTATCCCTGAGAAACCTTCCCCCATGGCTAGTCTCGTGTGCAGCATGATGGAGAGCTGTTCCAGAAAGAAGTCGAACTTCTCAATGACAAAACCAAAGGCAATCAGGCCGATACCAGTGCGCACCCATGCCAGGAAGGTGCGCTCGGCGGCCATATAAATGCGTGGATCAACGATTTCTTTTGCAGCCACGGGAGTTCCTTTTTCGATGTGTTCCAAGTCTGACATGAAACGAAATCCTACCACAAAAATCAGGGCGATGGCGGGCCAGGCCAGCCAGTTGAAAAGTTCCGTAAAGAAATGTGCCAATGTAGCGTAATGCAATGCCTTAAACAGCACGGCCAGACGCGCGGAAACCAAACCGGTGCCGATGGCAACGAAGAGGAGCTTGAAATAACCCAGATAGGTGCGCTCCAAGGCCATGTAAAGCCGGGGTTCTTGAACCGTCGGCAGGTGCCTCAAGAAGAACATGAATAGGGTAACCGACGTTGATTGGGCATCTGGGGCACTAGTGCGTGGGGTGACAACGGCTGGCAGTGTAACGTGAAAAAACGGGTGTGAGAAGGTCGAAAAGTGGTTGACCATGATGCCTTTGATTGGTATTTTGTGCCCTCTCCAGATGAGAGGGATCTCGTCCTGGGCGGTTAGCTCAGTGGTAGAGCACTGCCTTCACACGGCAGGGGTCGCAGGTTCAAACCCTGCACCGCCCACCAAATAAAATAGCAAGTTACATAACCGGCTCCCAGCCGGTTTTTTATTGAGCGCAGAACTGAGTGCATTTTCCGAAAAAGCACGCTACGGAGCGGCAGATTGCGCCCCCGCTTGCGGGTGCGCTTATCGTCCGGTCATCTTGGTAGACGAGTGCTCAAGAGTATTCGGCTGATGGTGTACTGCGGTGTCCTGACAATAGTGGGCAGTGCTGAGACATGAGGCAAGTGGGGCGCCGTTTGATACTCGGCGGCAAGTGTTTACGTCCGTGAGCGGGCTTTTGCGGCCGATCTCGGCAGGAATTCAAAGCGACGTAGCTGCTTCAAGGTGGCTCACAGCTTAGATTTCGGTTCTGACGTCGGTATATCCTCCTTGGAGGAGGCGCCTTCCGTAGCGATGTACTCCAGAAAAGCCTCAGTAACCGCCGATAGTTGCTTTCCCATAGGATAGACGGCGTACCATTGGCGTAGCAAGGGAAAACCCCGCACATCAAGCACAGCGAACGCGCCGGATGCCACGTCCAGCGCGAGCGTGTGCTGGGACAGCACCGCCAGCCCCAGCCCCCCGGCTACCGTCTGCTTCACCGCTTCGTTGCTGCCAAGTGTCATGCGTACCTTGAGACGAACGCCCTGCTTCTCGAAGAATCGTTCGGCGGCGAGTCGGGTTCCTGACCCTGGCTCGCGCGCAATGAACGGTTCGTCGGCTAACCGCGCGGGGTCAATGTCCCGCTCCCTGGTTAGAGGATGGTCCGCCGGAGCCAGGACGACCAGAGGATTCTCCATGAAAGGTTGCGCGATCACGTTCAGGTTTTCCGGAACTTGGCCCATGATGTAGAGGTCGTCTAGGTTCTGTTTCAGGCGCTCAAGAATGTGATTCCGATTGTCCACATCCAAGGAGATCTCGATACCCGGATGCTGCTTGCAAAAGGCGCCCAGAAGACGGGGGGCGAAATATTTTGCGGTGGTGATGATGGACAATTTCAGGCTGCCGCGATCCAGACCTTGATCCCCGGCCATCTCTATCGATAGTTTTTCCAGCCGTTCAAATACGTCCCGGCAGGCTGCATCGACCAGTCGTCCAGTGGCGGTGAGAAATAGCCGTTTTCCTATTTGCTCGTGTAACGGCGCACCAACGGCTTCCGACAACTGCTTGATCTGGATAGATAAGGCAGCCGGCGTCATGTGCAACGTCTCAGCGGCGCGGGTCATATTCAGATGTCGCGCTAGCGTCGTGAATATCTTCATTTGGTGCAGGGTTGCGTGGCGCAGTGCCATGTTTATATTCTCATATATCGTAACAACAATAATGTTTTACTTAAGTTAACTTGATTGTTGTTGGGATGTAAAGTGACTTTCGTCCCGTTCGTTCAGGAACGCCCATCCAGAGGTTCTTTACCTTAGCGGGATGTTATGGATGGTCAAACGGCACTCTTAAGGGCGAGACATGAACGTCCGCGAAAAAACGCGATGGGTGTTCCGGGCGATCCGGTTATTACCATATAAAAAGACGTTGTTATGTCTAATTATGGCCCCCTTTAAAAAACGACAGGCGCTTTCGCCATAATTTCCCAAGCTGAGAATGATGAAAAACCACGCGGCAAAGAGTAAGGCTTATGCGTTAATAAAATGTAACATTAAATATATTTAGCTTAACTTAATTAATCCAGGTTTGTAGAGTGCATCGGTCCCGCCTGTTTAAGGCGAGCATCCGCCCGATGTTCAACTCAGGAGAACCGTTATGAGTGTAAAAAAATACGAAGCTGGTGTGAAGGAGTACCGGCAAACCTATTGGTCGCCCGAGTATGTACCCTTGGATTCGGATATCCTGGCCTGCTTCAAGATCACCCCGCAACCGGGTGTGGATCGTGAAGAAGCCGCGGCAGCTGTGGCCGCCGAATCCTCGACGGGGACCTGGACCACCGTTTGGACCGATCTCTTGACCGATCTCGATTACTACAAAGGTCGCGCTTACGCCATTGAAGATGTGCCCGGCGACGATACCTGCTTCTATGCCTTTATTGCCTATCCCATTGATCTATTTGAGGAAGGTTCGGTAGTCAACGTGTTCACCTCGTTGGTGGGCAACGTGTTCGGCTTCAAGGCGATCCGGGCCCTGCGCCTGGAAGACGTACGCTTTCCTCTCGCCTATGTAAAAACCTGCGGTGGCCCGCCCAACGGCATCCAGGTCGAACGCGACAAGATGAACAAATATGGCCGACCGCTGTTGGGTTGCACCATCAAGCCGAAGCTCGGCCTATCCGCCAAGAACTACGGCCGTGCCGTGTACGAATGCCTCAGAGGCGGCCTGGATTTCACCAAGGACGACGAAAACGTCAACTCCCAGCCATTCATGCGCTGGCGCGACCGTTTCCTGTTCGTCGCCGATGCGATCCACACCGCCGAGGCCGAAACCGGAGAGCGCAAGGGGCACTATCTCAACGTCACCGCCCCGACTTGCGAGGACATGATGGAACGTGCAGCGTTCGCGAAAGAACTCGGCATGCCCATCGTCATGCATGATTTCCTGACTGGTGGCTTTACCGCCAACACCAGCTTGGCCAATTGGTGCCGCAAGAACGGTGTGCTGCTGCACATCCACCGCGCCATGCACGCCGTAGTGGATCGCAACCCGCACCATGGCATCCACTTCCGCGTGCTGACCAAGGCACTGCGTCTGTCGGGTGGTGATCACCTGCACTCCGGCACCGTGGTGGGCAAGTTAGAAGGGGACCGTGGTGCAACACTGGGCTGGGTAGATTTGATGCGTGAATCCTTTATTCCTGAAGACCGCAGCCGCGGCATTTTCTTCGATCAGGATTGGGGTTCCATGCCCGGCGTATTCCCGGTCGCATCCGGCGGTATTCACGTATGGCACATGCCTGCGTTGGTCAACATCTTCGGTGATGATTCCGTGCTGCAGTTCGGTGGCGGCACGCTGGGCCACCCCTGGGGCAACGCTGCCGGTGCCGCCGCCAATCGCGTTGCACTGGAAGCCTGTGTGGAAGCGCGCAACGAAGGGCGCGATCTGGAGCGTGAAGGCAAGGAGATACTTACCAGTGCCGCGAAGGATAGTCCGGAGCTGAAAATTGCGATGGAAACCTGGAAAGAGATCAAGTTCGAGTTCGACACTGTGGACAAACTGGACGTAGTGAACCGCTGATCCTGGGGCCGCAATTCCCTATGGTGTAAATGAAAATTCTCGCAACGTGTGGCCGAGCGGCCCACCTTGAGATTAAAGGAAAGGAACGAAAATGGCTGATATTCAAGATTACAACTCGGCTCCCAAATACGAAACCTTCTCGTACTTGCCGGCGATGACGCCGGAAAAACTGCGCCGCCAGATTGCTTACGTCGTGAGCCAGGGCTGGAACCCTGGTATCGAGCATGTGGAGCCGGCGCGCGCCTTCACCTATTACTGGTATATGTGGAAACTGCCCATGTTCGGTGAGCAGTCGGTGGATGCCATTCTCGCCGAACTGGAGGCGTGCCACCGCGCGCACCCCGACCACCATGTGCGTCTGATTGGCTACGATAATTACTCCCAGAGTCAGGGCAGCGCCTTTGTGGTGTTTCGCGGGCGCTAAGCAAGGCTGTAAAGAGGCTGTCCAGCAGATGCCCCTGGCGGGGGGCTGGTTGAATACAGAAGGGTAAAATCATGACCGACGCTATGGCAAACAATATGGCAACTCCACGCTCGACACGTGCCGCAGCATTGGAGCGGAGGCGTGCGCTGTCGCACAGCGGCGGTGCCGTGCTTGGTGCGAAGAAGGCTGCACCGGCGCGGGCGGTAAGCAATCCGACCGCGATGGGGGCAACGGCTTCAGTGGCAAACGTTACGGGTAAGTCACTTTCCCGTGCGCGCCGAGAGGCGTTATCGCAAAGAGGGGCAGGTCTGGCGCAGGCTCCAGTCGCGCCGGGCGCTGATAGTCGCGTGACTGCTCCGGTCATGTCTGCGCCCGCACCCCTTCTATGGAAACAGGATCTGCCACCAGCGCAAGACGCGGCTACCCATGAACGGTGTAGCTGCGGGTGCAAGGAGAAAAAGAACGTAACAGAGATTGCTGAGCGTGAGGAAGCGCTGGAAGCGGTATGCGCGGCTTTGGACGACGAGCCGGCAGCGGTGGAGGGACCCATCACCTCGGCAGTACGCAAACTGTGTCGCGAACGGCGTCGCGCGCTTTCTAGTCAGGGCAAAATGGCATTGAGCGCTTCTTCTCCAGGTGGCAAACGTAGCAAGTGCAGCGGATTGAGTGGACGTGACGCGGCTCGATCTCGCCGCGAAGATCTGTGCCAGAGAGGGCGTGGCGATGGCCCCGCATGCCGACCGGCAGGTAGGGCACGCCCCAAGCCTACTGTTCCCGTTAAAGTGGAGACAGGCACCACGCTGCGCGGCACTGGTGTGACGGGTACTCAGGTAGAGCGTAGCGGCAAGGTGACGGGTAATGAGCCGGGTAGTTGCCGCGCCATCACTGGCACCGAATATATCGGTGCTGAACAGTATGGCGAATGGTGTGCCATGGTACCGGAGCCTGCACCCGCCAAGATTAGCCTCAGTAACACCAGCCGTGGTCAGCGTGTGAGCGGCACGGAAGTCGGCCTCAGCGTAAAAGTGACCGGAGACGAACACGGTGCGTGCAAGACGGTGACCGGCATCGAATATCTCAGTGCAGACCACTTCGAGTCTTTCTGCGGGACCAAGTCGGCACCTGCCCCCGCCAAGGTGAGTGTCGTGACGACTGAAGCGGGGCAATCGGTAAGCGGTGCCGAAGCCGGACGCAGCGCCAAAATGACGGGTGATGAAGCTGGTGCCTACAGCAAGCTTACCGGCAGTCAGTATATTCGGCCTGATCTACCTGCCAACCTGTATGGCAGCCGCGCACCGCGCAAAGTGAGCGTGATGCGCACGGTGAAAGAACACACCGTAACCGGCAGTGAAGTGGGTCGCAGTATGAAAGTGACTGGTGATGAACACGGCGCGTGTACTACGGTGACGGGTACCGAATATGCAGGGCTTGAGCAATACCAAGCGTGCAATCGAGTGCAGGTACCTGTGCCGGAAAAAGTCGGCGTGATGAGCACTTGGCACGGCCAGCCGGTGTCCGGCACCGCGGTCGAGCACAGCAGTAAAGTGACCGGTGATGAATATGGCGGCTGCCAGCCGGTATCCGGCACCGAATATATCGGCCCAGATCAGTACGCCGCGCTGTGCGATGATGAACACCAAGCTGCCTCTCGTGCCCTGACAGCGGGGCACGGCGCTACGACTGGCGCGGCGCCAAGCGGTACACGCGTCGCATCCGGCGGCAAAGTGACTGGTGCGGAACGCGGTGAGGCTCTGGTCTTGAGCGGTACGCCGTACTCCAGCCCCCAGCAGCGCGTGTCGCAGCGTGGCATGAACAGCACCCCGCATCCTCTGGCGCGTGCCCCCTTTGATGCGCCTCGCCAGCCCACAGAAGTGCTGTCAGCGGCGCGTGTTCAGGGTGATTTCAGCATTGCCACACCCGCGCGTAGCGCTCAGGGCAGCGACTTAAACCGCATTACGGGCACAGCCTATGGCGCCATAGGGCGCATCACCGGCCCGGTGAATCTAGCCGCTGGCTTGGTATCCGGCACGCCTGAATTTCGCTATCGGGACGAGGCAGTCAGAGGTGCGCCGATGGCCATGGAACGGGTTCAGGCAGTTGATGCAGCGCGTAGCCGTCTCACCGGTGACGGGCGGGAAGGTGGCTTTGCGATTACCGGCGCGGCATGGCGGCGGAATGAAAGCGTGACCGGCACCGAGGGTGTCTCCACGCGGCGCAATCCCACTTTGCGCGGTGATCAGCGCGGTATCGCGATGGGTGCTGCGCAGAACAAGGATCGCGAACGCCCCGAAGTACCGGTCAGCAAGATCACCGGTAGCAGCGGTAATGACGTCAACGGATCCGCCATCACCTATTCCGGCGGCGCGCGGGGATAGATGGAAAACCGGACCGAGCCATCTATAACGGATAGACAGAGATGAATACGAGAAACCGTCCTGGGCGTAGCATCGGCCCGCTGTCTGGAGCACTTCGTCCGCCATACGGCTTAGGTACGCCTGACGGCGCTCTGCAGGCACGCGCCGGTCAGCCAGTATTCCCAGCGCAGCGCGCAGCACTCCGCATTGGAGTAACGGCGGCGGCGGCCAATCCGGCGTGTTTGACCGACAGCGGCCGGCCGTGCCGTCATCCACTCACCAATGTAGCGGAAAACCAGTGCCTGCTGGCGCACGAGCAGACCGTGAAGGGACGCTTCGATGCCATTGTGCCAGTGATGAGGCGGATTGTCGGGCTGCAGCATGAACCCGATTTTATCGAACGCGCGCAGGCCGTCGCCCGCGAACAGCTGGGCTTCGACTTGCCCTCCAGAATTCTGGAGGACGCCTGGATCGGCAGTCTGGACATGCGTGCCCTATATGGTGAGAGCGTAATGCGGACCTTGCGCCTGATGGCGGAGCATGCGCGCGCGGCCAGAACCCAACAAGCGGGCGATGACGTGGTGTCATTTTTTCTCGACTGCGGCTTCCACGCGGTGGACATCACGCCATGTTCGGACGGACGTTTGAAGGGGCTGGTTCGTTACATCCTGCGCTTACCAGACACCGCAGTGCGCAGCCTTAAGGCCTACGCCGGTGCCATGTTTGACGTGGAGGCCAACGTCAAGCGCTGGATCGAAACCGAACTGATGCGCTACCGCGAAAGTCGTCCGGTGGCTGCCGACGCGGGTACACGTTACCTCAAGATCGCTGTGTATCACTGGAGCAGTTCCGATCCGACCCATGAAGGCTGTGCCGCCCACGCTAGCAACGAGCGCCAGGCTGCGGAAGCTGCCCTGCAGCGCCTGCGTGAATTCCGTCAGGCAATCGAAAACAGTTTTTGTTGTGGGGCCTCGGTGGACACGCTGCTGATCGGAGTGGATACCGACACCGACGCGATCAAGGTGCATGTACCCGATGCAGATGGGGAAATGAGTCTGTACCGGGCGGTGGACAACCTGGAGCTGTATCGCCAGACCGTCGGTGACGAACAGAACGACGCTCGGATCAAGGTGTATCAGGCGATTCAGGGAGCCAGCGCCGCCACCGGCTGGGGTGTGGGCAGGGGTGAGCCGCACGAGGGGATGCGGCGATTGATTGCGACGTTATTGATCAACAATCTATCGCAGATCGAGTATGTATGCGGCACGTGGGGTGGTCGCTATCCGGACATCGGTCATGCCGAGCGTTTCATCAGTGTGGGCGACGGCTTCGAGGAATTTCAATTGCGCAACTTGGCTTATTTCGCCCACCTGCACACGGTGGAAGAAGGCGTGCCGGACATTGACGTGGGCATCAAGATTTTCAATAGACTGAATCTAATGCATGGATTACCGGTGCCGCTGGCGATTCACTTCCGCTACGACAGCCGGGTACCGAGCAGTCGCGAACGCACGGTAGAGCGTTGCCGGCGGGTCAAAGCGGCGATTGAATCACGCTACGCAGATCTGGCGCAAAAGGGTTTGCTGGTATGCACCATGACCGTACAGGACGCTCGCTCCGGCAGTCCGATTGAGTTGGTGGCAACTTATAACGGAAGCGACGCGGAATGAACGTCTGCTGGATAGTTGTTTTTCGGAGCAAATGATGAAGATTTGCGAAGTGGAAAAAACGCTGGTTTCGACCAACCGGATCAAGGAACTTGGGCATCGTCCGCTGCTGGTGGTGAGGGAAAAGGCAGGGGGGGCACGTCAGGTGGCGGTCGATATGATCGGCTGCGTCCCTGGTGACTGGGTGATCTGTGTGGGTTCTTCTGCGGCGCGCGAGGCAGCGGGTAGCAAGGATTACCCCAGCGATCTCACCATTGTTGGCATTATTGATCACTGGATGGAAGAGTGATGGATATCATGCGAGTGGTGTCTGATTTGGTGGCGACGCGCCGCATCCCAGGGCTGAAGAACTCTTCGCTCAGAGTGCTCGCCGATGCCAAAGGAAAACTGAACGTGGCGTGCGATCCAGTGGGTGTGCCTCCCGGGAAATGGGTTATTACCGTAAGTGGTTCGGCGGCGCGTTATGCAGCGGGCAATTACAAGATTCTGACCGACCTGACCATCGCGGGGATTATAGACCGATTGGATGATGGAGAAGCTCGAGCTGATAAGTAGCAATTTTTTAAACGCATCTGACGAAGGAGTGTTGAAATGGCGAATGTAACGGGTATTGCACTGGGCATGATCGAGACCCGGGGTTTGGTGCCGGCGATCGAGGCGGCGGACGCGATGACCAAGGCGGCGGAAGTACGTCTGGTGGGCCGCCAATTTGTGGGTGGCGGTTACGTCACGGTGCTGGTGCGTGGCGAGACCGGGGCAGTGAATGCAGCGGTGCGCGCCGGGGCGGATGCCTGCGAGCGCGTCGGTGACGGCTTGGTGGCAGCGCACATCATCGCCCGTGTGCACAGCGAGGTGGAAAACATTCTTCCTGGCAATCCGGCGGAATAAAAAGTTTTGGCTTTACCACAACTGAACCAGAGCAAGGAGTAGTGAAAATGGCAAACGTAAGCGGAGTGGCATTGGGCATGATCGAAACCCGGGGTTTGGTGCCGGCGATCGAGGCGGCGGACGCGATGACCAAGGCGGCGGAAGTACGTCTGGTGGGTCGCCAATTTGTGGGCGGCGGT
>Ga0172379_10000250_pt1 | contig 146473 bp, 152 predicted proteins | sample GrowelOW334metaG_FD_119756 | JGI IMG/M metagenome (GOLD analysis project Ga0172379, IMG submission 119756) | Groundwater microbial communities from an aquifer near a municipal landfill in Southern Ontario, Canada - Groundwater well OW334 metaG | ecosystem: Environmental > Aquatic > Deep... | reverse complement strand
GTCTAAAAAGACCGGCTTTTTTGTGATTGATCGGGTGAATGAAGCCGCTCTGTGGGCTGTAGGTGCAAAACACCGAAGTACTTTGCGAAGCAGAAGTATTCAAATCCCGTCGATCACCCCAACGTATTTTAGCCTCAAAATGAGTATACCCCTGAGGGGAAGTTCGTACCCCAAAACACATCACTGATCTCTATAAAATATCCACCAAATAACTAAGGCTCCTAAAATACAAACAGCAAAAATTCCTACTATTAGCATCCTCGTTTCGGGGAAATTAATCCATGAATCAACAACTTGGCCTACTTTACCTTGACTTATACTTTGTTCAGAACCAGTTTTAAAAGAAAAGAAGTAGCCAATACCTAATCTTATTCCTACTCCTAATAACATGAGAGCGAGAATTAGAATAATAAATCCCTTAATGCTATTAATACCTAATTTATCTGCCATAAAGTTTGTTCCAGGATGAAAATTAAACGAATTGGGATCATTTGGAACAGAGAATGTATTTTTCCGCCAATTATTCCACCATTTATCAGAATTCTTCTGAAAAACATTTTCTTTCCCGTTCATATAATATTTATATCATAACCTGAGGAAAAGGATATTTACCAGTATAGTTTGGAATTGTGTAGGTTTGTTGAAATACCTTTAGCTGGGTACGAAGTAAGTCTATCCAATCGCCCTCATAAACAAGCTGGTCTAAAAAGACCGGCTTTTTTGTGATTGATCGGGTGAATGAAGCCGCTCTGTGGGCTGTAGGTGCAAAACACCGAAGTACTTTGCGAAGCAGAAGTATTCAATTCCCGTCGATCACCCCAAAGAAATGGCATAGATTGGTGTATATATTCAGATATCAAGGATATTTCAAACAGTATTTGTTGATGTATAATCAAAATATATGAAAGTAAAAATTTCTGACTTGAGAAAAACAGTTGAAAGTGTATTAGCTAAATATGGTTATGACACCATCGAAGTCAACTCCATCACCGAAGTTCTAATGTATGCGCAACTGAGGGGAAATAACCAAGGAATAGTTAAGTTAATAAATCCTAACTTTGCAAAAAGCAAAAATTCTGGGGATATTAAGATTGTAAAAGAGACAAAACTCTCTGCTGTTATAGACGGAGGACATAACCAAGGAATTGTAGTGTTAAAAAAAGCCATGGACCTCGCGATAAATAAAGCAAAGGCAAGTGGCTTTGGAATTGTGGGAACAAATAATACCGCAAGCTCAACCGGTGCGATAGGCTATTACGCAAATGAAATAGCTAAACAAGGATTGGTTGGTTTTGCCTTTGCCGGCTCTCCTGAAACCGTAAACACTCATGGATCTTATGAGCCTATTTTTGGTACCAACCCATTGGCAATTGCCATGCCAACCACAAAAGAACCTGTTGTTCTGGATATGGCTACGGCTGCCATGGCCTACTTTGGTCTCGTAGAAGCAAAGACGGCTGGTAAATCCATTCCAGAAGATATTGCATATGATAAAGATGGAAATCTTACTACTGATCCAGCTCTCGCAATGGATGGGGCTATTAGACCGTTTGATAAGTCATATAAAGGGGCAGGGCTCTCGATGATGGTTCAAATACTTACAGGGCCATTGGTAGCCGCTTCCTTTACTGGAATTGGTGACACCGCAAACAGTTGGGGCAATCTAATTTATGCAATAGATCCAAGTCTATTAGTGGATAATGAAACATTTAAGTCACAAGTTACCCAAATGGTGGAAAAAGTTAAATCAACCAAGAAAATACCTGGGGTGGACGAAATATTTGTTCCAGGTGAAAAAGGTAACAGGCTTGCCCTGGAAAGAGCTCAATCCGGAGAAATTGAAATAGAAGACAATCTATTTAACGAGCTAAGTAAACAGATAAGTTAAAAATACATTGCTACCATAGACGGCTTCAATTAGTTCTTCCTTGCTACCGAGAAACACAAAAAAGCTTTTTTATATCAAGGCCATTCTTTCGGGTATGCATAAAGTCTGCCCACTCACCCCAACTACCTGAAGTTAATCTAATTATTGAAATAAATTGGAAAGGAACCTTTCTGGCCGGCAAAAGGCTTTTGCACCTCATAGTCTAGAAAGGCTTTCTTTTCTCTTGTCAAAACTGTTCCTGTATATTTAATTTCTATTTCTAAATCTCTTAGAACTCCAATTGTACACTTTGCTTGAATTTTCCCCTCAACTTTTCCTCCATCTTTGCCATCAAAATTTCCCTCTGGAGCACCACTGCAAGCTCCACCTATACTTCCTGTAACCTGACCTCCGTTTTTTGGCACACTAAACTCATAAGGAACATTGCTTGAAAACTTATAAAATGAAAATGGGAAAGACCCTGAAGCTACAAGCTTATCTTTATTACCCTCACGATTTTGATCATCAGAAGTAGGTGTAAATTCTACTTGGAACGCACTCTGCATAGTAATTGGCTCTGTCATTTTCCAAGGACCATTAATTTTACCCTCCGTTAGATTTACCACTCCCTCATATTCCACTTTTACTTGGGGTTTAAAAAGATTAAGTGGCCCAATAGGACAGTTAGCTATGATATTTCCGGAAACTCTTCCAAGATTTTTACCGTCATAAGTACCAGTAACATTACCATTACAAAATCCAGAAATAGTACCTGTCACCTCTCCTCCTTTTTTAGGAAGATAAAATTTATATATATTCTCTTTATGTATATTCTCTTCTACGGAAGTATAAGTCTTGCCAGAAATTATAATCATATCTGAACTTGCCTTTTGCTCATCCTTAACCGCTTTGGTCTCTGCTTCTGTTAACCTATTTGAAGAGCTTGTGTTAGAAGTATTAGCAGCTAAATTTGTTGATATAGCTGTCTGGAGCTTTTGGCTTAATTCCTTTTTTGATTGAACAGCACCTACTGATATAAGAGATACACTAAGGACAACAGCTAGTATAGCAATTGGAGCAGCAAATCCTTTTTGACTCATTAAATTAATGATCTAACATCTTGATGATAAATGCAACAACAATTCTGTTCAGTCACCCCATTTTATGCAGAGCGTAGTTTTGAAAAAGAGTACTGTACATTAAAATATCTTCAGCAGCATATTCTGAGTCACTAATTAAAACTTCTTTTGTTTTTAAAATAAGTGTTCTTAAATAATTGTTGGAATTTTTATTTTCCAGTTCCCAGCTTCTTCTCAATGACTCCTGTTTAAACCGTTCTGCCATGGCATGAGAGCCTCTATAAAGACCCAAGGATACCCTCTTTAAATCCATAGCGAGTGATTCAACAATTAACTTTTGATTATCCATATATTTCCTTAAAGAAGAATCTAGTTAATTCTTCATACTTTTTTCTAATATCCATATCTTGGATCTCATTGCTAGTATTACTATCATTTGGTCTTATGTTAATAAAGGAATTAAAGTCTATTACTTGAGTTTCTAGGTCTACTCCACCACCCCAAATATTAGATTGTTTTGAACCCTGTGCTAATAATATTTCTTCCCCTTCGTAGTGTCTATCCATACCTGCAGAACAAATTCTTTTTTCGATGTCTATAACCGTCTTTATATAAACATCAAAAACCTCTCTTAATTTTTCGATTTCTTCCTTGGTGAAAGGCTCCAATTTAGTAATAATCACAGAAATATTTTAACACAAATCATGTCGGTTACCCCTAAAGTTGATCGTTAAGATAAATTGGCTCCCATTTTTACGCCCTCTTTTTAGCCAAAATAACAAGATGCTTTTCTCCACCACTATCATCAACTTCATCAAATAAGATATCAAAACCAGCCTGTTGTATTATTTCCTTATTTTTATCTGCCCCATAGTGACTCCAATACATTTTAGCCCCGTGGAAATCATCCTCTGTCCCCTCCCACTCACTTGCACCCATTGTTATCAAAATTAATCCCCCTTCAGAAAGAAATGAGTTTATTTTCCTAAGCAGTTCAGCATGTTGTTCTTTTGGTGTATGAAATATTGCATAAAAAGAGACTACTGCATCAACTTTAAATTCTCCATCAACCAGTTCAGACATATCCTTTACTTCAAAAGATTGATTTGGAATATTCTTTTTTGCCAGTTCAATTTGCTTTTCAGATATATCTAATCCAATTACTTTATACCCATTTTCCTCAAGATATTTATCTACAGGAATACCAGCCCCACAACCTATATCTAAAACTGTTGATCCTGATGAAAGTAATTCAGATAACCTATCTAAATATTTCTGATTCTCAAATACATCTCTATCTGCTGAATAATTTTCTGCTGCCTTATTATATCCTTCTTTAACTAAATCATTTGGCATATGTAAAGTATAGCAAAAATATAATCTAAGATCATCGGCTTCAATCTCTAATTATTTAGAGTTCATGAATTGAAGGCAGTTACTTTAATCTACTCCTTGACAGGTTGGTTGTAATCCAGTATTATTCACATACATACAAACCGCAAGGTGAGTAAGTCTTTTTTTGAATCGCAAGATTCATTAGAAGGAATTGAGCCCCGCAAGGGGCTTTTTTCATGGAAAAAATAGTTTATCTAGTTTATAATCCCCTTATGAATTTTTGGGAAAGCCTACAAAAACCAATTATGATACTTGCTCCTATGGATGGGGTGACTGATACTGCCTTTAGGCAGATAATTACCTCTACAGGTAGACCAGGTGTTTTCTTTACAGAATTTGTCCCTGTAGATGCCCTACTTTCTCCTGGAAAACAAAGAGCTTTAAGAACTTTAAAATACACCGAAGTAGAAAGACCAATTGTGGCTCAAATCTGGGGCTCTGATCCAGAAAAATTTTACGAAGCTGCCAAAATAATTGTTAAATTAGGATTTGATGGAATAGATATAAATATGGGTTGCCCAGACAAAAGTGCAATCAAAAAAGGAGCCTGCTCTGCTTTAATCAATAATCCAAAGCTTGCTCAAGAAATTATTAAAGCCACTATTAAAGGAGCTGGCAAATTACCTGTAAGTGTTAAAACTAGAATTGGCTTTAAAAAGATTGCCACTGAAGAGTGGATTACAACCCTACTCCAAACACCTATTTCTGCTTTAACTATTCATCTGCGGACAGCCTCTGAAATGTCCAAACCACCTGCCCATTGGGATCAAATGCCCAAAATTATAGAATTAAGAAACAAGATCAATCCAAAGATTTTAATTATAGGAAATGGTGATGTTAAATCTGTAGTTGAAGCCAAAGATAAGTGTAAAGAATATGGTATAGATGGGGTTATGATTGGCAGAGGTATTTTTGAAAACTTATATCTTTTTGATGAAAGTGTTGATTATCTAAAAATAACTTCTCAAGAAAAAATTAAACTTCTTATAAAACACCTCAAGCTTTATGATAAAGCCTACAAGGGTGATAGACCTTTTGAATTAATGAAAAAATTTGTTAAATGTTATATTAACAATTTTAATGGGGCCACAGAGGCAAGAGAAAGATTAATGAGGGCTCAAGACATGGCAGAACTAATTAAACAAGCAAAAAGCCTCTAAATAATTTGAAGTATCATGCCTGGCTCATAAACTGAAGACAGTTGCCCTCTGGGTCTAATATAGTAAATACTGTCCTCCCAGCAGCCCCTGGATTAAATTCCCCCATATCTATAGGTTCTTGAACAACCTTCACTCCTTCCGCTTCTTTAATTTTTTCATAAAGCCCTAAAACATCATTTGTATACATGTTTACAATATGCCTATATGGGTCTTTGTTATATCCCTTAACTTCAGAGTGTTGGGCTACCCAAATCTGGCACCCGGGTTCGGATTCTATCATATACCCATAATCATTGGGTAATTTTAGCTCACTGAGAATCTTAAAGCCTAAAATATCTATATAAAATCTTACTAACTTATCTGGGTCTCCTGAAAAAATAAAGGCTTTATACTTAGTAATCATTTCCAAGATATAATATCACACTCTCTCATGGGTCAGATTATAGCAGAATTAAAATCCTATCAAAATGCCTTACATGTTACCTCTTGACAGGCTTGTTAAAATTTATTATTATACACACACTTACTTATCGCAAGATTAGTAAGTCTTCTTTTAGATCGTAAGATCTATTAGTTGGAAGGAAGCCCCGCAAGGGGCTTTTTTCATAAGTAAACTACAACTATGACAAAAGAGACCTCCCAAAAGCAGCCAGCGTGTAAATACCAGAATACACTTAGTAAAGAGCAACAGCCCTACCTGGATAAAGCTCTAAAATGCCCCTTTAGGAAGGCTCTACTGGATGGATCTAATATCTCATATAGATGTGAGTACAGCTCAATTTGCCCAATTCCCTATACAGTTAATACCCCTGAGCTTGCTTGACCTTAAGTAAGAAATTGGTTATAAACTACTGCAGCCTTACCACCTCTTATGGATTCCTTAAATGTTCAGCTAACCCAAAATTTTTTTAGGCTCTCTGTTGATATTAATCAAGATAGCGCCAAGTGTATTATGGAGATACTCAATTCCAGATTCTATAGTACCAAAAATTTTCCTCAAACACTGGATATATTAAAACAATCTTTGCCACAGATTTTTTATCACCAATGCTTTAATGATAAAAAGCTATCTTTTTTAGAGGAAGCTAAAAATACAGAAGTAGCCCATTTATTTGAGCATATAATTCTGGAGTATCTTTCACAATCCCAAAGAGATAAAAACGAACATCTATTTGGAGAAACAAATTGGAATTGGTACCAAGACCAGCCAGGGGTTTTTAAAATTAGCTTGAACTTCCCAAAAGAAAAGCCAACTGTCTTGGTAGTTGCCTTAGAACACAGCATAAATTTATTAGAAAAAATTCTTAACTCAGTCACAAAGCAGGCAGCCATCTAAACTGCCTGCTTTTGATCAATTTACCCTAGCTACTGTCAATTCGGCTTGAATTATACATCTGGGACAGTTCATGAAGTTGCTGACCACGAACTTTACCACCTTTGCGGCCAATCTCACTGTAAAACTTAGGTCCATACTTAGAAGAAGTTGTCTGCCCACCTTTACTGCCCAACTCCTTATACCCCTTTGGACCGATTTCATCTGCCCTTACCCTACCACCTTTTCTACCAATCTCCTGGTAAAAGCCTCGTCCATGAGTCCTTGCAGTTGTTACCCCTCCTTTATGCCCAGCCTCAGCTGTTGTCATCAATCCTTTTCCATTTGCCATACCAATCACCTCCTTTTATGCTAGCCCAATTATATTTTTAGAGTTTAAGAAACCTTTCAACTCGTGGTAAGTGTTGGGAAAGAGGTGTGTAATTATTTGTTTACAGATTACATACCTCTTTTTTTCCCTGATCTTAAAAGCCTGAGGTAAACTGCTATGGAAAGACTACAAATGACTCAAACAGCAAAAAACTTTGCCTCAATGAATAAAGATAAGCAAAGAATGGTTGCCCAAAAAGGAGGACAAGTAGCCCACCAAAAAGGGGTTGCTCATGAGTTTACAAGTCGAGAAGCTAAAAAAGCTGGGAAGAAAGGCGGCATGGCAACGGCCAAGACTCATGGCTCTGATTTTTTTAGTAAAATCGGCCGTAAGGGTGGTATCGGTAAACATCAAAAAGAGGAAGAGCCTTTGGAAGAGGGTGGCGAATAATTAGAAAAAAGAGATAATAGTAGCAACCCCTGCAACCACCATGATAGCGACAATTAACCAACCTAAAGCAGTTACTACTGGATGATTTACATTGCTTCCCATAACTTTTTTGTTTGCACTTAATAAAACTATCAAAATTAAAACTACTGGGGCAATTAAACCATTAGCAACAGCTGAATAGATCAAAGCTTTAATAGAATCAATGCCTAAAAAATTAATAGCTAGACCAATTAAAGTAGACAAAATAATTACGCCATAAAAAGCATATGCCTCTTTTAATTTTCTATATAAACCATATTTCCAGCCAAAGCTTTCTGAAAGTGCATAAGAGGCAGAGCCTGCCAATACTGGCACCGCCAGGAGCCCTGTCCCGATTATACCTAAAGCAAACAACAAGTACGCCTGGTCACCAGCAATTGGGCGCAAAGCTGCTGCAGCATCTGCAGCAGAATTAATATTAGTTATTCCATGAGCATAAAGGGTAGCGGCACTAGCAGCAATTATAAAAAACATCACCAAATTTGAAAGGAACATCCCAGACCAAACGTCTACTCTCATATTATGAACTTCACTAGGTGTTGTTTCTTCTTGGCGGAGTTTCAAAGTAGTTTTTCCTTCTAGAATTTGCTCTTCCACTTCTTGTGAGGTCTGCCAAAAAAACAGGTACGGTGAGATAGTTGTTCCTAAAATGGCTGTAATTAATATTATTTGTTCTTTAGAAAAATTAATTGTAGGAAGTATAGCCCCTTTTAAAACTTGTCCCCAATCAAGATTCACTGCTAAAGCTGAGAAAACATACGAGAGTAAAACCAGGGCTAGCCATTTTAAGTATTTAGCATAATTTTGATATGGAGTAAAAATTTGCAAACCCAAGCTCAAAAGCGTAAAGGCAATAACAAGTACGGCAAAGTTAATATTTGGAAAAAGTAAGTGTGCAGCTTGGGCCATAGCACCTAAGTCTGCTCCAATATTTAAAGTATTGGCAATAAATAGCAAAACGGTTGAAATATATAAAACCCATCTGGGGTAAAAATGGCGGATATTTGCAGCAAGCCCTCTTCCTGTGACAAGGCCAATCCTAGCACACATTTCCTGAACAATGGCCATCAAAGGAAAAGTAAATCCTGCCAACCAAAGAAGCTGAAATCCGTACTGGGTACCAGTTTGGGAATAAGTGGTAATGCCAGAAGGATCATCATCAGCAGCCCCAGTAGTCAATCCAGGTCCCAATGTTTTCCAATACTCCTTTGCCTTTGATAGCTGTGGCTGGTTAGAGAGTGACTCTTGAATGCCTTCCGAGGTTTCTACAGTTTTTTCTAAAACTACAGCTGGGGCTTCTATTACTCCTTTTAAAAATTTATCAGGCATGATCTAAAGACCAGCTTAAGCGAGCAAGGGGTAATACGTCAAGCCATGGTTATAACTTTGGGCAGACAATAGCTCTTTGTGGGTAATTCTTAGCAGGATAATCAAAAAATCCGCGGATTTTCTACATTAGTCTGATTTAAACCTTGGGCTATTGATGAGCTCATAAAGCTTGGAAGACCAAAATAAAAGAAGATAAAACTAAAAACAATAACTAATAACAAAAATACTAAAAAGCCTACTTCATGAATTTCCTGGTTTCTTCTCATTTCAACTTTAGCTTTTGGCCTTCAAATTTTGCTTGAACAAGAACAATATTTTTTAAAATCATTGATAGTGATATAACTGAATATGAACTGTGCTCAATTTTTTTTCTCACTTTTATTTAAGGTACCTGAAGTTTAGCTTTTTAAGTTAAGAGAAAAAATACAGAAGTGTAATAAAGAAGTTAGAGCTTACTTGCAATGGTTGCACAAGTAATACACAAAGCCGCTGCAGGGGCTGCTTGTAGTCTTTCTAGCTCAATTGAGTAGCCACACTTATCACACAAGCCATATGTTCCTAAACTGATTTTATGTAAAGATTTTTTAATCAACAAAGAGAGGCCTTGTAAAGAGCTGCTTACCGCAACCGCTTTAGAGTGCGCCTCAGCTTTCCAGGCATCTTCACCTAGTTCCGAGACTTCTGGTAAAGACTCAAGCAAAATCGAATCTTCCGCTTCTATATTTTTCATCTGTTCCTCTATCTGTTTTTGCTTATCGGTGAGAGTTCTGGAAAGTTGGGTGAAAAATATATCACTATGGAGTTTAGTTCCCATAGAAACATATTAATGATTTAAAGTAAGAGGGCAACGAAAAAAATGTATGAATAAAGTAAATGGTACAATAATTAAATGATAAAAAAATTAATGCTTCTTTTTTCTACCCTGCTATTTTTTGGATTTATCTTTTTTTCATTTTTGGTTAGCAAAGAACTCTTTACTACTCTTGATTTTGATACGACCGTAAAGATGCAAGATCACCTTTCCAGAAAATGGGATTTCTTTTTTTCTACATTTTCTATCATAGGGTCTGCAGAAATCACCATTCTAACTTGGTTGATAATACTAATTACATTACTATTTAAACGGTTTTGGTGGGCCGCCCTTACACTGCCATTGTTTTTAATGACTGGATTTTTGGAAATATTTGGAAAGATTTTTGTTCTCCATCCTGGACCACAATTTTTTCTTTATAGAGGGGTTTTAAAATTTAATTTCCCAAGTCATTTTGTCCAAACTGATTATTCATATCCCTCTGGGCACCTGGCCAGAACCAGCTTTTTAGTGACCTTTTTGCTCGGTTGGCTAATTTTAAAAACAAAAGGCTTATCAAAATTAATTGCTTCAATTTTTCTGATTTTATTTTTTATTATTATGTTTATCTCTAGAATTTATCTTGGGGAACACTGGTTAACAGATGTCATAGGTGGGTCACTCTTGGGAGGATCACTGGGGTTATTCTCAGCAGCTACTATCCCTACAAGAAGAGGAAAAATAAATCGTCTTGAAAAAAGCCAAGATGAAAAATTACCTACTAAGCAAGACCCAAAATAGTTTGGGCTAATTTAATTGAATCATGGCGAAGTAGATGGGCTCTGTGGTCATAGGTGACTAAATTTCTGGAAATAATTTTCATGCCTGGGGCAAGTTTTGCACATTCTTCCTCATCTATTTTAATAGGCTTTTGACCCTGATTTAAATAAAATTCTAGTAATCTTTCATCAAAATGGTTTTGATTTACTATCAGATAATCAATCCTGCTATGATTTGTCTTAGAAATCCAGTCATGGTCACCTAAATACTCCTGAAAAACTTGTAGCCACCTAGAAGCTGTAGTCAAATGCCGATCCTCCCCATTAGAAGTCATTAAATTTAATACAGCTATTAACCTGCTCTTAGAATTTAGAACTGCATCTGCAACACCCTCTACTAATAGATGAGGAAATATACTCGTAAAAGGACTACCGGCCGTAAATACTACTTTATCTCCTTGTTCAATAGCCTCAAGAGCCCTAGGATTAGCACTGACCGGGGGATCTAAGTAAATTCTTGCTAATTCGTCCTGTAAAACAAAACGGGGGTCATCCCCCATATGATCAATCAGATGTTCTCGGGTAAAAACATTTCCATTTCTTGTTTCTGCATTTAAGTCTGTATCCACTAAATTTACTGGAATAACACGACCTCTAATGCGGAACAGCCTTCTGAGACCCTCAATTCCGCCTTCTATACCATGATGAGCCTTCTCTGCTTTAGAGGCCAATAAATTAACCAAAGGATCTCCCCCTGACCTATCCCTTAAAATAATAATAGCTTCTTGCAGTTGTTCCTCATCCTCCATCAGGCCAAAAATATTTTGCATATAATCACCCATAGGCAAAGTTCCTTCTTTAACCCTCAGATTACCTGAGCTGCCACCACTATCCCAAGTTGATGCTATAGCTGTAATTTTTTCAGGATTATTTAATTTGACAACACCGCGAAGAAAAGTAAAGTGGCCTGTCCCACCTCCAAGAGAAGTTATATATTGATCGTATTTATATCCTTCAACCATCTAAGCAGGGATAATTATACCATTCCATTACAAAAAAAATTAGTAAAATATATCTTTAATTGTTAAAATACATTTGGCAAAGTTATTTTATGCGCCTGTAGCTCAGTGGATTAGAGCATCTCGCTTCGGACGAGAGGGTCGGGGGTTCGAGTCCCTCCAGGCGTACAAAGGGGCCGGAAAGAGCTCAAGAAGAAAAACCAACAGAAGTAGATGCAGCCAAGCAAGAACAAGAAGGTGTGCTAATGAGTACCAATCCTGAATTTATTGGAATTAATCCCCAAATGGGTTAAAATAGACTTCAATGGCCCGGTAGCTCAGTGGTAGAGCAGTGGACTCTTAATCCTCTTGTCGTGGGTTCAAATCCCACCCGGGTCACCCAAGTAGACTCTTGAGGTGAATTGATCCATTTTGGCTCTATACAGTAGGCTAATCGTAGGGTTCTAAATTTATTACCGTCATAATACAACCCTTCAGGAAATAGGAATTTTTGGAACCTTTTTTTGATCTCCAAATCTACTGCCATCCACACCCCACTAATGTCTTCCAAAACAGATATGCTATGCCTTACAACTTTCATCAGGTCCTCCTGTGTGTCTTGATAAGTATGTAAATCTAGAGTTAATTCAGATATTCTTTTGTCATTTTCATCTTGCATATCTTTTGCTAATGTATCATTCAAGACTCCTTTGAAGTTTTTCTCTGCAATCTGCCTTGCTTTTGCTTTAAGCACTATTAGCTCTTTCTCAATCTCCACAGTCTTTTTCTTATTACCCTGATTTCTATCCTCTAGATTAAGTTCAATTGCTTTAATTAATGCATCTTTTAACTCCTGCTTATAGTTGTAGGTTTTCAATAGCTTAACAAATTTAGTTTCAATGCCATCATTACCTTTCTTATCGTCATCTCTCTTGTAATTTACTCTTTTACAGTTAGTACAGCGATAATATGCAAATTTACCGCCGTTACCTTTTGACCAGCTTGCTGTTAATCTCCGCCCGCATTTATGACAAATAACGATCCCTCTAATAGGAAAGTCCTCATGGTCTTTCTTGTATATTGGTATATTTTTAGCCTTACCATCCAGTTTGTCTTGAACTCTTTTAAAAAGTTCTGGTTCTATAATCGGTTTGAAGTTACCAACCACAGTTAAACCAAATTTTTCAATAATACCCATGTAAATTTTATTCCGTAACATTCTTGGAAAGTTGCTTTTGCTTATCTTTAGTCCTTCTTTTATAACTGCTTTTCGGGCTTCATCTTGAGTATAACCAGTGTCTATATATTCCCAGCTTTTTCTCACTAACCGCACTAACTCTAGATCAGGATTGTGTGCGAGATTAGAGGTACCTCTGCCACCTGTATTTATATAGCCTAAAGGAGCACCCCACACATATCTACCAGCTTTTACGGCTGCAACCATACCGTTCACGCTTCTCTCTGTTCGTACTTCATTATCAAATTGTGCATATCCAGCTAATTGATTCTCAATAAGTCTTCCTACTGGTGTGTCCTCAAGATTTTCGGAAGCAGATATAAGTTTGGCTCCATATCTATTAAAAAACATCTTAAGCTGTGCGTGGTCAAGTGAATTTCTTGCAAGTCTGTCAATTTTATAAACAATTATTCCGTATAAATCTTTATGATTTTTAGCCACATACTCTAGTAGCAACTTTAATTCAGTTCTATCTGTAGTTTTTGCACTCTCACCTTTTTCTGTAAAAACTGCGACTATTTCATAACCATTTCTGGAAGCGAAATCTCTACAAATTCGTTCCTGAACTTCCAAACTGCTTCCTTCAAGCTGCTCCTTTGTTGATACGCGTATATATAGAACTACTTTCATATACTTTTAAGCTCCTTTGCTCTTTTTGCTTGTATACCTCTTTTAATTATCCTGCTCATTTGCTCTTTGTTAAATTTAACAAATAAGTTCATGAGTTCTTTTTCAAAGTTAAACATCTTTTTACCTCCTTTCCTATCCAATTTGATTAACATTTCCTGCAAGTAGTTGCAGGACAGTCTCTTCTCCTGGTTCTTGAGTTTCCTTCATCTTTTTGTTAGCAACCATTTCAGTCTCTTTCATATAAATATCAATTAAAAGATTAGCTAAATAGTTTAATTCTCTAACCACAACGCCCTCTTGCTCTTCATTGAGCCTCAACGCTTTTAACTGTGTTTTAATTTTAGCTTTCAGTATTTCGTTTTCTATCATTTGAGCTGGTAGGCTTACGCCTGCTTCAGCCCAAGTGCTCCTTGATACTCAAAGCTATTTATTATTAATTTATGCCTGCAAGGTTTTTTTGCTCAGCTTAAAGTTTGATTGTTTCTTCTATTTTATAATTAACTATCTTTCCATTTCTCTGAACTATATTAATATCCTGAAAGTCTTTTGCTTTTAACATTTTTATTAAGTCCTCAACTTTAGTATCAGAATTATTACTGTTTATTCTTTCAGCATAAACAGTGTAACTTTCTCCGTCCTTCTTTTTAATAGTTATTGCACTATATAAGCTATTTCTAATAATTTTTAGCACTTCGTTTTCTTTTGTAGATATAGTTGCACTATCTAATACTTCATTTGCCACTGACCATCTGATAGGGATAGGCTCTTTCCCCATCTTTTTTAATAAACTATTTACTGTTGTGTTCAGATCCATTGTAATTTCAGCTCTGCCTATATTTGGAAATAGTAATAAGTGAGTAGGGTCATAAATCATAATCCTACCTTCACTAGAAACCCTCAAAGTCATTTCTACTTGTCCAAATACACAACCAATAGCAATTTCACCAACACACTTATTAACCCCATGTATGCCCCTAGAGTGCTCTTTAAAGAATGCTTCCCATAGTTCCTTTAGTTGTTTATGCTTTAAACCAAATTTTTTAAGCTCGTGGACGATAAGTATATATACTAGCTCTTTAAAACTAAACTTCCTCCATCCTTGCTTCTCATTCCTATCATTTGTGAGTAATTGATTAGCATCTAGAGAATTTACCTGACGATAAGTAAGTGGGGTATCAGAGACAGTAAAAAGTTTTTCATTAATAAACTTATCAAGTTTGAACTTTTTGTTTGCGTCTATGTATTTTACAAGAAGATTATCTGAAATCAGTATCATAAATTATACCTCGCTGTCTAATTTACTTTAACATAATAAATTAAACTGTCAAGTATAATTTTAGGGTTTCATTATAAAGAGCTGTTTGATTTCAAGGAAATGCGTTAATATCTTGTTGATATAATCAACTCACAGTAAAACGATATTTATATGAAATATATTTCATCTGAAAGAAAGCGATATTTAATAACTTACTCCACAAGAAAGCACAGACACGAGTTGCAGAGAAAGGAAATACGGAAACAACTTAAATATAAAAATCTACTTAAAAAAATCCAAGCAAGGAAAGTTGGGAAATTTATAAGTGATACCAACTCTGTTAAACATGAAACTTGCCTAGCTCCATCAATATTCTCTTTTACTCAGGATCCAGATACAGCTATCTCTTACTTCCAAAAATCAAGGAAGGCATTGGATGGAAATTTGCCTGTTTTCTTTGACTTAACTCAAGTGACTTACATGGGCCCAGAAACACTAACCTATTTATGTGCATTTGTTAAAGAGGATAAAATTATAAAAAACAATGTAGTTAAAGGTAATGTCCCGAATGACCCAATAATTAAGCAGATGTTTAAAAAATCTGGTTTTTATGACCTTATGTCATCTGGTTTTTCTTCTAATAATGAAAGTAAAGATGTGGATAATAAGCTCATATATAAAAAGACTCAAGAAAGAGTAGAGTCAACATTAGCGGGGGATGTTTGCAAATCGGCCATGGAGCACACTTTTGGCACAAGCGACCCAAAACATCAAAGATTTTACCGTATCCTTATAGAGTGCATGGGAAATACTTGGAACCATGCAAATTACGCCGATAGAAGTGAAACTTATAGTTGGTGGCTACTAGCCTACAAAGAACCTTCAACTAAGATTACAAAATTTTGTTTCCTAGACTTAGGTATAGGTATTTTTGGGTCTTTAGAGTATAAATACAAAGAGCATAAATTAAACGAACTTCTAAAATGGTTTAAACCAAATAAAAATAAAGAAACATTGGGCAAAATATTTAAAGGTCAAAGAAGGACATCTACTAAAGAATTAGCAGGGAGAGGGCAAGGCTTAAATTACATTTATAGTCTAGTAAAAAAGGACAAGACTATAAAGAACTTCACTCTTATCAGTAATGATATTATTGCAAGAATTGGGTATAATGCAGACGATAAGATTGATAAAATCAAGAACGGTTTTATTGGCACATTGTATTACTGGGAAATAATTCCAAATCATGACTAAAAACACCTACATTCAAATAAAAGTAGCAAAAGACTTCGGAGTATATCCAGGCGCAAGATATAGAACTGATGGTCCTTTCTCGGGGCAAGAATTTTACGAGGATATTTTAAAACCAAAATTTCAAAAGGCTTGGACAGACTCTCAAAAAATTGTATTCATTGATCTTGATGGAACTTTTGGATATGCTTCTTCTTTCATCTCTGAAATCTTTATTAGACTTGTAAAAGACTTTGAGGATAAAAAGGCCATAATAAAAAAACTAGAGTTCAAGTCTGAGGATGAGCCACTATTAAAAAAATCAATTATACAGATAATCAATGAAGCCTAAATACAGTGGATTTTATAACAAACAGAATTAAATATTTATACATTCTCCTTCTTCTCATACTTGGCTTAGTGTGCGGATTATTTATAAGTGATATTCCTTATCTGACATTTAAAAGAGAATTATCATTAGGTGAAATAGCTAATTTCACTTTAACTTTGTTTATAGCAATATACATACCCTTTTTCTTGAATAAAAAGATAAACAATAAAAGGATTGAGAAAGATATATTAATTCAAGCCTGCGACAAAATTAATAATGAGCTATCTGAGTTACAGAAATTAATTGAACCTTTCTATGTATCACAAAAGGCTATTACAAAAGACTTGTCAACAATAATACTCCTAAGAACACGCAGAATTAGTAATATGCTAGATCGTTTAATTAACAATACAACTCAATATAAAAATAATAAGGCAGTCAAAGACATTACAGATACTCTTGTAAAAAATCAGACATCATACTGGTCTGATTTAACTTTAAATGTAAAAGACAGAAGGTCAAAAATTACACAAGAAGTCTACCTGCGTACAGAGAACAATTTTAAGGAATATGAGGGAAATATTTCTAAATTAATAATGCACATCAATGGTGCTTAAGCAGGGGGGTATCATACTTTACTGCCAAGTCCAGTAACCAAACCTTGTCTCGTCGCATGATGCAGACATTTCTTTTGGTTTTATAGTAAATGGATTAAACCTCGTCCCATCTTTTTTAGTGAGCTCACCAGCTCCAAGTGCCAATGTTTCTCCAACTTTAACAATATCTAATTTTATTGAGGGCGCATCACTTGGATAAAAATAGTCATTATTTAATCTAAACCAGCAGTTAGCCCAATCCTTTGTTTCTATATTGGTAATAAGGAAGCTTGTGCCATCAAAGTTAACAGTTGCCTTTAAGTTAGTCCTATCTACTTCAGTTGGAGTATTGCTGTTATTTAGTTTACTTGTGTTAGTACCACCAAGTATTAGTATCGTAATAAATAAGATAATCGCTATAGGTATTCCTACAAATAATCCACCTATCTTGAGACAGCCTACACCCTTCTTTTTTTCATGATTAGCACTAAGCTCGCTCTTTATCTGGGCGCGATAACTTTCCTCTTCTTTGATCCTTTGTTTTTCTGCCTCTGATAACGCCATATCATCTTGATGATACCACAAAATAATACTTATCGTCTCTGGGCTAATAGTCTTTCCTTTACTACTCTATATTAGTTATGGGAGATATAAAAAAGCAGTTTGGAGAGCACTTACGACAGTTGAGGAAGCAACAAAATCTTTCTCAGGAGGAACTAGCACACAGGGCTGGACTTCACTTTACCTATATTGGGCAAATAGAAAGAGGTTTAAGAAACCCATCTCTTGTTAACATCCACAAAATTGCTAAAGCACTAAAGGTTAACGGAGGGCAACTCCTACCATTTTAACTTTTATTCTCTACTGCCTATATTCATCTCGTTAAATTCTTTTAAACTATCCACAATTATTACTCGTCCCACTGGCCGCTGTTGCTCATATCTTATCCTCTTTGGAGCAGCCCACTCTTTCGGCCATCTCCTTTCCAAGATTTTAAGAGCAAACATACCATTTTTCATGGCGTATTTATTCATGTTTTTGATCAAAGAGTACTTAAATTCTAATATATTAGCCTCAACTTGACTTGCAAAACTTGCATCTTTTTGCATCCAACGATACAGAGTAGACTCATTAATTCCAGACATCTTAGCAGCATCTTTTTTGAATGAACCTTCTTTTAGATATTCACAAATGTTATTTCTTACTCGTTCATTCTTAAGATTTTTTAGTAGCTTTCTCATATATGGTTTTAATATCTAATGGTAGTTAAAAAGCTTTGAATTGCATTGTTCTTGAGTAATTGAATACAATTGCTTAAGCTCTAGAAGGTATTGGTTCCAAAATAAATCCTTGTGGCTCACTGATATAAAAATCCTCTTATTCCTATTGACACTTTAATGTACAATGCTTTATCTTATAGGAAGTCACAACTGCTAATTTATATGGACTCTCCAGATCAAAAACAAATACCAAATCCTGAGAATACACTCCAAGATATACTTGATAAAGTAGATGTAAAAATGGATGCAGCTTACAGTGAAGCTTTAAAATCACCTACTGAGCCAAGTACTGCTACATTTGGATGGAACAGTATGAAAGATGTCAAAACTCGCGATGAAAAAATAAGGAAACAGGCAGCAATTTATGCTAAATATTTAGAATATAATACTCGGCTTCAAGAAGATTCAGATCCTTTTATCCCAGAAAGCAAATCAGCATGGTATAAACGCGAAGTAGCCCGTCAATTAATTTTAGGAGGCGAAGTGAACATTTGGGCTTTAAGTAGCGCCATAGTTAAAACACTTGGTAATATTGACGAAGTAAAATTTCACAATTCCTGGATAGTAATACAAAACTACGTTGAAGAAGGTGGCGCAAGGTTAAAAGGCGGTACTGGTCTATCTGACTTTTCTAAATAAATTCCCAAACCTCAAACCTTATTAAAGTTATATAACTTCTTCTGTTCTCTGGTAATTTTTATAATCCTTAGTTAAGACAAAGCTAGTTCAAACAAGGAGTCATTCGGGTGACTATTCAACAAACTTAGGATGTTAGTCGGAGTCTAATGATCTAGGTCTATAACCGTGTATACTTAGTTGTTTCATTCCTGCATTTTTAAAAGTCATATGCCTGGCAGTAGATGAGTTAGTTTGAAATACACCACCTCCCCCTGTTTGCTCAAAAATCTGATCTTGTCCAATCATTAATGCACTATGTATAAGATCTGTTCCTTGGAAAAAGCACAACAGGTCACCTACATTTGGCTGATCTAATTGTACAAAATTATCTTTAATTATCTCCTGCATTTCTGTATTACTTATAAAATCAGGATGTGCACCGTCCTTAGATGTTTTAATATTTAAAACATACAACATCGTCCCGTGGCAATTGGATAAGTAGCTTGCATCTGGGTGGTTAATTCTAAACGCATCAGAACCAGCATTTGGTTTTTTGAGTAATTCTAATACTTTAGGCCGTATTACTTCGTTTAATTCCGGAAATTCTTGTTCAGAAGAATGCTCTGATAATTCAGTTCCTAATGTTCCAGTCATACGTCAAGTTTACCATATTCCACCTATCGCTTTTTCTGATTCATCAAGAAAAATCTATTCTTAACTCTTAATTAAAATTGCTGCAGTGACAACTAAAGCTGCTGCTATTATCTTCCTTAACAAATGATTTTTCTCTTTCAGGAAAAAGTAACTTAGTATTACAGTAAGCACAACTTGAGAGGTTAAAAGCATTGCCACCTTTGCAGGTTCTGGTGCAGTTCTATAAGCATAATAAGCGAAAAGAAAATTACCAAGACTCGGAACTGCTGTGAGCAATGGTATTCCAAGTGTCAATTTTAAACTTTCGGCATGCCTTATATCATTTATTACTATCTTCCACTTAAGTATAAAAACAACAAGTGTAGCTCCAATGTAGGCAATTAAAAGATAAGTAGCTGCACTAACTTGTTTTGATATCTCCGAACTTGAAAGCTGAAATATAGAAAACAAAAAGGCTGAAAAAACCATCAAAATTATTCCTTTTTTATGGAATTCAACTTTCCCAGTTGTAACACTTAATATTGCTAGAGATAAAAGAATTAGACCAAAAACATTTAAAAAGCTTAAATGCAAATTAAGAAAGGCAAGTGATAAAACTGTATTAAATAAAAGAATTGAAGAAAAAGCAATTTGTGCTGTACCACTCGTTAGGTTTTTTATGGCTTCAAAATAAACAATATTTCCAAAACCTTGCCCTAGTATAACTAACAAAGCAGCAATAATACTTACCCTAGAAAAATCTGTTGTAAGTCCTCCTAAAAATGGGGCAAGAACAAAAGCAAGTAGTGCACCTCCCAAAGGCAATAATGTAGCCTGAGTGTAGGAAGATGTTTTTACTTTATTGGATAAGACTTTCGTCATTACCCCATAAATCGAGCGGGATACTATTGAAAAAGATGTTAAAAGCAGCCAATCCATATCTTAAAATTAATTTCTAACTCATACGTTCCAGAATTTTTTGGATAGTATTGTAATTTCTAATGGTTATATCTTGATAGACTTTTGTGCCAATTATGTTTTTGAATCCGCTTTTGGCAAGCTCGCTTAGAAGGGTGGACATATACAAAACTCCTTTACCTACTTTGACTGAATCTACACCTTCTCTTAGTTTTACTTCCGCTAATACATCATTTGCAGTCACTGGTTCTTTTACGAAGGCAACATAACATCTAAAATTAGTACTAGTTTTCCACTCCTGCGGAACTTCAGATAAAACCCTCTTTAATTGATCAAGAGACACTACAACTATTTTTAACTGATAGTTAAAAGCTTTTGACAAAGTCGTCTCGAGACGATCAGCAACTTCTTTGTGATTATCTTCAGATTCAAAGATGACATTCCCGCTCTGTATATAGGTCGACACACTGCGCAAACCACATTTCTCAAACTCATCTTTAAGAGTATCCATTTTAATAATATTTTTGCCGCCCACATTTATACCGCGCAAGAAGGCAATGTATTTCTTCATCTATATCTCCACTTTCAATAGATTATATCTAATTCTTCATCTTTTTTCTGGTATATTAGCATTAACTTATTTAACCAGGACAGAGTGCGTTCGAACTGTTTAGCCGTCGGGTCACCGAATGCGACGTTCACGCACAGTGTTCGAACCTTTAGGTTTGGATATTTTAGAATATAATTTTTAAGCATTTTTATTTATTTTTTTTAGCTTTAATCCGGTTCAATTTATCATTCGGGTTATAGCGCTCATAAAATGTTGGTAGTAATTAACTTTTAGGATAATTTTTGAAGCTATTTTGGTTCGCATCCCAAGTGGCAGCTTTCACATTCTCAAGTCTGAAAATCTTCTATAATTGGGAGTCTTACTCCAGAAATCCAGATTCCTCCTGTCTTTTGAAGTACCTTTTCTCCCAAAACTTCTAAAATAGGAGTCTCAAAGTCTGGTACCTTCATGGATTTGTATAATTCTTGTCCCAATATAGGTCTATATATTGAACCAGAGGTAACCAAAACAGGAGTTTGCGGCACTTTTCCTCTACTCTGATATTCTTCCCAAATTTCTTGAGGAAAAACTAAGCAGTGAAATGATTCAGGCTTAACTTTTCTTCTTAAACTCCCGCCCATAGTGTCATAATCGTATTCAGCAATAACCAAAAAACAAGAAGAAATCCTTCTTTCAAGAAAAGAGATATCCTGTGAGGGTAGATTCCTTTTAGGATTAGCTGGGTGAACCCAAAAAGAATCCTCTTCTTTTCTTTCCATCATGACAGGCAATGTAGAATCGACAGATGCGTACAAAGCGTAATCTAGCTCGTGATGGAATATTTCCTCTGCTTTATCTTTATAGTAAAACTTGTAATGCCGAATTGGATGTAGTGTATTGCCATAAACATATCTATTATTTCTGGAATCACCAGAACCAAAGTACCGTTTACGACCTTTACTGATATTGATACCAGGAACCAAGCCTCTGGTTAAAACACTATCAATGATTTCTTGTCGGCGGGTCACAACTTGAGCTGTTTGCTCAATTTCTTGTATTACCTCAATTTTTTCGATCGGAACGTTCATAGCACGTATTTTACTCCTTTATAGATCAAAATTCAGAATCTCGCTACAGATCTATAAATTACACAATTTTGAAATCTCATAAAGGCTATCAAACTTTGGATAAAACATTAAATCTATTCCTCCTTGGTCTGGTATACTTTGATCAACCAGCCCATCCAGGCTATAGTCGGTTCAAATAGAGAGTCATCCGGATCACCGAATGGGACATTCATAGTTTGAGTGTCCCGAATAGATTGATATAATGGGCTAATCTCTCGGTTCGAACTTCCTATATTTCTATACATAATTAGCCTCACTTTCCTGATACCCGATTGAATATTCGAACCACAAATAAAAATACTTCATAATTTTGGTGGATTTTGTGTACTTTTAAGAATCTTTCCATCTTTCTCCTCGATCCAATCTCCATTTTGATCAATAAAAATTCTTCTTTTTACGACGCCCTCACTCTTCTCTTCAAACATAATCGGTGTGATCCCATTCTCATTAATCATAAATATTTGAACGATACCTCCTATAGAGTTCAAATTAGACTCTAATATAAATTGATTACACATATCATTTAATATGATTCCTTTATTAAATCCTCCGGGTAAGAAGAAAAGCTTGCGGTAGTATTGTTCTATCTTTTTCTCAATTCCCTTGCCAGAACCTAGAGCTGTAAAATTCCACCCTTTGGTGGCCGAAATATGTCCATCAGGAAAGTGTTGTTTTACTAATAAAGGAGTTGGTGGAGAGATATTAATATATTTCTTAGCGCGTTCTATATCTAATATTTTTAATTTTTTGGGGAAATATGGTTCATCTTTATAAAACTTAAGCAGCTGGATAATTTTATTCTTATCTTCCTTTAATGGTTTTTTTGATATACCTGCATAAATGAAGGACATAGAAGGTTGTTTTTGCGAATTATTTGCAAGATCTTTATATTTCGTTTTTGCAAAACCTATTATGCACTTCAATAACATATCAGTTTCAAGATTTCTGTTTGTCGATGCAAATATAGTTATGGCCTCTACTAATTTAAGTGTGAATTTAACATCGTCTGAAGTATAAGCAAGAAATAGATAAGGAGAAAGCTGAAATACCTTTTTCAGTTCATCTTTAGGAGGAATTTTGGTATTAGGATACGACGCTCTACTGTCACCAATAATAAAAACTTCATCCGGGAAACCAACGCCAGCTATTAAAGTCATTTCTTCTTTTTATATAAACCAGAAAATTTCTTTACATATTCAACCCATGTCTCCTTTGTGGGGGTTACGGTTCTGTGAAGCATAGTTAAAGTTTTTATCCCGCATTTAAATAACTTTCCTAACGCCTCATCATGAGAATACTCTGATAAATTCGGATTAAGCGGATTTTTAAGAGGTAACCAATTGTGAACAACTTCGTTCCTTTTATTTTTGTATTCTATTAATTGATCTCTTAAGGGTTTATCAAAAACACCCCCATCATATAAATAATCTATTACTACACCAAAAGAATTTTTTATGGGTTTCTCTAATACTTCATTATATCTTTCTGGGGTTCCTGATACATGACAAAAGATAAAATAACTTAAGTAGGTTAATCCTTCTATTAAGGACATTAGTTCAAAATTTGCACCCGTTTTGGATTCTAGAAAGAGTTTTCGAAAAATGGTTGGTGTGTAATCGCGATAAGGAATCCCTCCTTTATCATTAACTTTAATGGAAAATGATCCTTCAATAATATCCATGTTCATTGCATCAGATTATATCCCATTCTTCGTCTTTTTTCTGGTATATTAGCATCAGATGATTTAACCAGGACAAAGTGCGTTCGAACTGTTTTGCTGTCGGGTCACCGAAGGTGTTTTTAGTATTCTCCATACAAATTCTTAGTGTTATAATCTCGGGATGAATATAGAAGGCTTCCAAGTTAGAGAGATTTCAGAAGATGACCTCGAGGCAGTGAGCACTGTTATACAAAGGGCAATGACGCCCGAGGTAAAAGCAAGAAATTTATCAGTTGAAGCTACTGGAAAAAGCTTTGACGAGAGCAGCCCTCAGACTTTAGCAGAAAGAATCAAGGGGAATTATTTCTTTGTTGCTACAGCCCCAACAGAAAACAAATTAATAGGTGTTATTGGCCTAAAAAAGGATCTTGGTAGTAGTACACACAATAGAGTTTCTACTTTTGACGTAGATCCAGATTTCCAGGGCAAGGGAGTCGGAAGGTTGTTATATCAGCAGGTAGAAGCAACCGCTTTCTCTTTGGGATGCAGAAGGCTGTCTGTAAGTTCGAGCTTAATGGCTGAACCTATTTATAAACGTTGGGGTTTTATTAAAATAAGAGAAGTTATATATGATTATGGAGATAGAAACAGATATATAAATATCTGGATGGAAAAAGACTTATAGAGAAATTTAGTCTAAGCCTTTAAAAAATTTGACTATCATGGGAGAAAAAATTGTCATGATAGCTATTCCACCTAAGCTATGTTCCACCATTGGGACAACAATATTTTTGGCTCCTTTTAAGCTCACCGTGGATTTAGGAACTGTTTCATCCCACACTGGTCTCAACGTCATTACTTTCCTTCTATCTACCTCAGATAAGGTTGGTTCATTTTGATTTTCAAATGATAAAATAGATTCTCTACAAGCTGGACTTATTTTAGTAGCTTTGTCCAAACTAGGTTTAACATTAACTCCAGCTCTTAGCCTTCCAACAACATTAACAACTCCACTTATTAAATCTCTTCTCTGGGAGAAAGCATTAAGAACTGCTGAGCCTCCCGCACTTACTCCTAACAAATAAATATGATTGGCACCCACAGATAACTCATCAATTTTATTGGTTATCATCTTTAATTTAGGAGTAAAACTAATACCTTCTTCCCAATGAGGAGATATGGTATGAAAATGAAACCCTTGAGGTTTCCAAACCAGTGGATATAGCCTAGCCAGGCTTTTATTAAAAAGATGCTGATCCCTAAGCCCTGGAACATAAATAATGTGCCTCTCCTTGCTCATATCCATAAGATTTTAACATAAGGTAAGCTTGCTCTAAAACATAAATTATCATATGATTTGATTAATCAATGATAAAACAAATTGGTAGTACCACCTCCATTTTATTAATATTTTTTATCTTACTTTTTGCTTATACCAAATTAGTAGGACCTATTCCTTTCCAGGTAAACTCCATTTCTACCACCAAATCTACCACTTTTGATGTCACAGCAGAAGGAAAAAGTAGTGTTAAACCTGATTCAGCAAATGTTTTAGCTGGGGTTTCTGCTACAGGTAGTACCACCAAAGAAGTCCAGGATAAAATTAATTCTACTATTAATAAAGTTACAGAAAATATCAAAGCTTTGGGTGTTGATTCCAAGGATATCCAAACCAGTAATTATAATGTGAATCCCACTTATGATTACCGTGATGGTTCTCAAAAAATTACAGGCTATTCTGCCAGCACTAATTTAACTATTAAAGTTAAAAATATAGAGAAGGTTGGCCAGGTTATTGATGCCGCCACCCAAGCTGGGGCTAATAATGTAAATAATTTAGGTTTTGATAATTCCGATAAGTCAGCTGCAGAGAACGATGCCAGAACAAAAGCTGTAGCTGCTGCTAAGAAAAAAGCAGAAGACGCAGCCAAAATTGCAGGATTTAAGCTAGGAAATATTGTAAATTATAGTGAAGGCTTTGGAGGAAATGGAGTAAGGCCTTTGATGATGGAGACCCAAGGTAAGGTAAGCTCTTCTGATACTAAAATAGAGGCTGGAACCAATGAAGTAGTAGTAAATGTTACTCTAAGCTACGAAATCCGTTAAGCTTCCATTTTGGTAAAAAACTCATCAATATCTCCTCCACATTCTTCCCAGGTATTTGTAACCTGATCTAAATATGGAATTAACTGCGTATAGGATCCTGTGGCCCAGCCAACACCCTCACCGAACTCTTTGGATAGTAGAACTATATTAAAAGCTTCTGATAAGCTCCAAAGCGGTATTTTAAACTTACCCTCTGATAATTCATTCATCTCACCCTCTAATGTGTTGCTCAACTGAGGGGTGTATCTTTTTCTAATATACTCATAGAACATAAAATGCCACATTTCATGAGCCACCCCATAAATCCTCATCTGACTTTTTCTATGAGAAAATTGAAATGTTTTACTGTGTAAAAACCTTGGGTATGGTGGACAAATAGATAAGTATCCTTGATATTCACCTTCTGGCCACTCCATGTTTTTAAAAATCTTATTTGTTGATATAAAAAATTTGGGAGCAAATTCACTCCACTCAGTAGTTGTCTCTTCCACAGCTAGTGCCAATTTTTCACAATGTTTTTTATAGTGGTTTTTTACATACTTTTCAATCTCTTTTTCCCTAATATTTTTTGGTAATTCCATAATTTCTTTAAGCTCAGGTAAACGTTGGTAAACCAGCTCTAAAAATTCTGTTCCACCCTTAGGGCTTACTCTTAAAAGAAACTCCTTAATTTTCCAGATATCTTTAGTCTCATTTAAGGAAAATTGAATGAGGGGATTTTTCATAACAACTGAAGGCTGGTAACTTGATTTAAAATATTTTCTACTTTTCTCCTAAAAATAACTTTTGTTTTTGGAAAATATAAAAAAGTGGCTGGGGAATCATCCTGTAAAACTTTTTGAAAGTCCAAATATTTTTCTTTTCTAGTTTCCATATCCCCTGTTTTTCTACCATCCTCTAAATCCTTATCCACTCTAGGGGAAGAATACTTTGAAATATTAGTTTTACCTTGAGTAGAATGCCATAGAGCATATTGATCTGGATCCAGGGGAATAGGTTCTGCTGCCAGTAAAGCCTGGAAATTTTGAGGAATTCCACTCTCAATCCTAAGCACCGCATTTATTCCAATTTCTTTCCATGCTTGAATAATTTTTTCTCCTTGATCCGCTAAAGCAGGTATGGTAGTTAAAGCTATAGTAGAATCTTTGCCTGACTGAACTTTTTGAAGATAGGATTTAGCTACATCTTTATCCCCCAAATTATCCTTTAAATCAGAATTAAAGGCCCAGGAGCTGGCTGGAATTGGGGTTTTTGCCCTCTCAACCCCCTCTAGCTTAGGTGCAGCTGCACCAAGAGCTTTTCTAATGTTTTTATCAGAAAGTATTGGGTCTTTTGTATTATAAAAAATAGCTACCAATTTAGTAAAACTTGGTATCAAACTTATTTTAGCTGAGGGCTGAACACTGGCATCAGTCCCAGATACCCCAACTACACTATCAACCTCCCCTAGATCAAAAGCCACCATAGCAGTTTTCTCATCTGGATAAAATCTAACTACTACCGGGGGTAGCTCTTGGTACTTTTTTATAGGTGTAAGAACTAGTTTAATCACTAAACTTTTACTTTGCTCCTGATGAACAATTCTATATTTACCAAGACCAACCAGGGAATTATGTTTAAAAATAGGAGTGGTAAGAAGTGTAGGAAATGGACTAAAAGAATCAGCCAGTTTAAACTCCAAGGTTTTATCATCTGGATAAGAGACCTCAACATCAGGAAGATTAAATTTGATATCAGAAGATTTGACCTTACTGCCATCATTCCAATACAAATCACCCTTTAGTTTAAAACTATAAACAGTAGCATTACTATTTACCTGCCACCCAGAAACTAAATTAGCCTGAGGTTTACCCACAGCGTCTAATTTAACTAGCGGCTCGGATAATAAATGAGTCACTGTAATAGGTAAAGTACTCTGACTATAAACTCCAATAAGTCCTTCCGATAAAGCATTGCCAAGATAGTATTTTGGCCAAAGTTGCCAAACAGTAATAATTAGCACTGAGACTATCAATCCTACTAATAAAATTCTTTTGCCTTTGAGAAATTTTACTAGGTAGATTTGATTTATCTGTCCAAAATTAAGGGTTAACCCCTTTGAGTGTCTCGCTAAAAAGCGGGAGATTACCTGGATAATAAATTGAATATCTTTCACAATATTAATCCAACGAGCGCAGAGAGCAAAAACAAGGTAGCAACAACTATTGTGAGTATAAAAAGAAGCCTTTCAAATCCTCTTTTGGTTCTATAAAACCCCATATCACCTCCAAAAGTAGAACCCAGGCCAGTACCTTTGGTTTGCAAAAGAATCAGTATAGAAAGTATCACTCCTAGTATTATTTGAAATATAGAAAAAAAGTTAATATTCATTTTCTTAACCACCCAATAACATGAATTATACTGCCTATTATAAAAGAAGCAACTATTGTAACTTGGAAGGTAGACAAATCTAGGCTGGGGATAACAAAGCCATCCCAATTTAAACCAGGAAAATAAAAAGGCAAGATTTTAAAGCTAGGTACAACATTTACTAAAAAATAGAGCACCAAGACATTGCTTAACCAGGCAAATACACCTAGAGTGATTAAATTAAGGGGTAAGAGTAAAATTTTAAGCATTGGCACAAGCAGCCAATTAGCCACCATAAAAGCCACTACACCGATCATAAGGCCTCTAAACCCACCAGAGATTACAAAAGAGGGAATTATTTGTGATACTGCCCATATTGCTCCTAAATTAATTAGAAAATTTCTAAACAGAGACTTCATCTTTCCCATTATACAATACAATGTTGTCTCTTAACTTCCTATGATAAGTTATGGCAAAACGGTGAGCCTCATCTCTGATTTTTTGCAGCAACCTTAACGATAGAGATCGGTGTGAAAGCTTTATCACCTCATCTGTTGGCCCATATAGCCATTCCATTCTTTTGGCAAGGCCAAAAACAGGTACTTGCCAGCCAGCTAGACTTATCTCCTCAAAAGCTCCCCTCACTTGTCCTTTACCTCCATCTACCAATATCAAATCAGGTTTTGGCCACTCACTATGTTTTAGTCTTCTTTTTAAAATCTCCCTTATCATTCCAACATCATTTGGGACATTTTCCATCCTTATTTTAAATTTTCTATACCATTTTTTATCTATATCTCCTCCTGTTAAAACAACTAATGATCCCACAGCCTGGCTACCACTTAAATTCGATATGTCATAGCACTCAATTCTATCTGGTAGAGATTTAAGGCCAAGTTCTTGCTGTAGCTCTTCCAGAGATTGATGGTTTTGATCCTCCACAAAGTTTGGGTTATCCAAATATACTTGAGCCCCGTTAGGCTGGGTTAAGTACATCAAACCACTTAGAGTGATTTTCAACCTCTCTGCTTCTTCAAATCTAAGATCTTTGGAGCATTCCTCCATTTCTTTTGTCAGCTCTTTGATCAACTCTTCTTTTTTGCCTTCCATAAATTTGGAAAACTTTTTTATGATTTTGCGGTATTCCTTGGAATCAATTTTCCCAGCACAGGGACCAGGACAAAGCCCTAGGTGATGGTAGAAACAAGCTTTATACCCTTTATTTACCTGAGGTGGACTTGAACACCAAGGAAAGACTCTTCTTAATTTTTTTAATGTATCTCTAACTACCCTAGAAGATGGGAAGGGTCCAAAAAATTCCTGGGCATCGCCTAATTCATTTTTTCTGGATGTGAGTATTTTTGGAAACTCTCCATTGGTGATCTTAATATACAAATAATCTTTATCATCAGTTAATTTAATATTAAAGAGGGGCCTATGTTGTTTAATTAAATTAGCCTCTAATATCAAAGCTTCTATTTCTGATAAAACCTCAATTGTCTCCAGGGATGCAATATTTTCAACCAGAGCGGCTGTTTTAGGGCTATCCGGTGTGCCAGAAAAATATGAGGCCACCCTGTGGTATAAATCTATGGCTTTTCCTACATATAAAATACTCCCCGAAGAATCTTTGTAAATATACACTCCTGGCCTATGAGGAAGTTGGGAATGATCAATAAACGCCGGCAACATGGGGGAATTATACTATTTTTCCACTTGTTTAGCTTTCTTTTGATAAATATGGACTCCCAGTATAGCAAAATAAATACCCAAGATTAACACTATAATTCCTCCCGCTATATATGAGACTGGTGAGTAGAATAAAAACGGTTTAATGACCACTTTTTTTGTAAACTTTTGCCCCATTACATCTACCTCAATAGTATCTTCAAAACTTTCCCAAAAATTAGGAGTTCTTAAATTAAATTTGTAGGAAAAATACCCAAAAGGAGGAATAGCAGCAAAACCAACCTCTTTTTGCCCCAGTACCTTTATTCTGTTTGTATTTACAGATAAGCTTCCACCTTGTTGAATAGAGTTTCCTTGATTTACCAGTTTTACAGAAGCAGTAATTGGAAACCCTGACCAAACTTCCTCTGGAATACTCACACTTATATCTAGATTTGGCTTGCCTAAAAAGTCATCCTCAGATAAAGTAACATTTACATCATCACTAGTATAAGGAGTTTTAGAAGAGACTCCTTTAATAGCTAACACCAAATGATTTAAATCAAATTTATTAAAATAGTCAACCCCTCCTGAAGTATTTTCCCATGTAGGGTCAACCATCACCCATCCTTTTTGTTCATCAAAATATTCTGGCCAAGCATGAAGAAGATTTTTTGATAAAGAAAGTGGTCTTAAATTACGGTTCTGGCTGTAGCCAAAACCGTCTAGTTCACGGCTTGGCACTCCAGACGCTCTAGTCATTGCTACAAATAAATCAGTAAATTCCATACAAACTGCCTGATCTCTGTTATTTAAGGCAGTGACTGCTCCAAGGCGCTCAATTCCTTGATCATTCAAGCGGCTTGTATTGTACTTTAAAGTATTAACAATATAGCTATAAATTAAACGAGCCTTATCTCTATTTGATTTTGGAGTTCCTTCCTTAAAAACCTCAGCAATGGCAGCCAAAACGCCTGGGTTATCTTTTTCCCAATACTGATCTGTTTTGGTAAACATACTTTTTTGGGCACTTGTTAAAGTTTCTACCTGCTTTTCCTTGGCTTTGATATACAACTTTGCAGAACCAGAAATATTTACATTTTGCTTTGATCTTCTAGATAGTTGATACCAAGCCAAATAGTTGCCATCATCATCAATAGTTACATTCAAAGGCTCTGGGCTAATCCTACTTATTAAAATATCTTGGTATTTTGTATCCGGAGGTAAAACAACTGATGTCATCACAGGTATTAAAGAATTATTTTCCAAGTGATATTTTAAATTAAAATCAAAAACCTGGGTTGTTCCAAAATTAAGAGAAACCCCGCTTTTTCCTAAAAGTTCTTTATTAAAAGTAAAAGATAAGGTGTCATAACCTAAAGTTTGGGACTTAGGACCAGGAGCAATAGAGGTGGGCTCACCAAAGCTAGCTGGTACCTGGAGGATTAAATTATAGTTATTTATGTTTGAAGAATCTGGAATTCTAGGTAAATCAACTTCCCAAGTTTTACCATTTTTAGTAGCAAAGTCAGTTGATCTAAATTTCAAAGTAAATGTTTGGGATTTGTCTATTCCTGCTACCTGCTGATTAAATTTAATGTTCATAGTGGTTTTATCTGCCTTGGTTTCAGTTTTTACCTCCATTGGACCAGAATCATCTGTAGCTGATATATCAGAAATATTTGTAGAGCTAATTGTTAAAGTGAAATTCGAAGCATAATACTGGCTGGTTAAATTTTTTAGAGTAATTTTTTGGGTGACAATGGTGACACCATCATTACCGACAGAGTAATTTACATCATAAGAAGCAGCAAATTCATTTTCAGCTAGTGCTCCTCGCGGGGATATTATCAAAGATAAGACTATGCAAACTAACAGAGCAACCTTCTTCAACATACTTCATATTGTATAAAAAGAACCATCGATTTACGAGATACGAGATATTATTTTGCCTAAGTAATGGCCAGTAACAGATTCTTTGTTGGCAGCAAGTTGTTCTGGAGTGCCTGTGGCTATAATTTGCCCTCCACCTGCCCCACCCTCTGGCCCAAGATCTATAATCCAATCAGTATTTTTTATAACATCCAGGTTGTGCTCAATAATTATTACAGTGTTACCAAAATTAACTAATTTTCTTAAAATATGTAAAAGTCTTTCAATATCAGCAAAGTGTAACCCTGTGGTTGGTTCATCCAGAATATACAGGGTATGTCCAGTAGGTCTTTTTGACAATTCTGAGGCCAATTTAATTCTTTGAGCCTCACCACCAGATAGAGTAGGAGCTGGTTGGCCCAAACGGATATAACCCAAACCCACCTCATTTAGCACCTGAAGTTTATTCTTTAATTGAGGAATATTTTCAAAAAACTTTAAGGCCTCCTCTACTGTCATATCCAAAACATCAGCAATATTTTTTTCTTTAAAAGTAATCTCCAAAGCTTCTCTGTTATATCTTTTACCAGAGCAAGCTTCACAATCAACATAAACATCAGGTAAAAACTGCATCTCTATTTTTATCTGTCCCTCTCCTTCACAGACTTCACATCTTCCACCTTTGACATTAAAACTAAACCTACCTGGACCATAACCTCTCACTTTTGCGTCAGGAGAATTGGCAAAAAGCTCCCTGATATAAGTAAAAGCACTTGTGTAAGTAGCAGGATTTGATCTAGGGGTCCTACCAATTGGTGATTGATCAACCATCACTACCTTATCAATATTTTCTACCCCCTCAAGTTTTTCAAATTTACCAGGTCTTTCTTTTGAATGGTGAAATTTGGAAGCTAGGGCTTTATATAAAACATCATGAATTAGGGTGGATTTACCAGAACCAGATACTCCAGTAATAGTGATAAATTGCCCCAATGGAAATTCCACATCAATATTTTTTAAATTATGCTCAGATGCCCCCACCACTTTTAACTTACCCATATTTACAAAATCTCTATTTAGAGATTTATCTGTTGTGACTACTTTTTTTCCAGAAAGGTATTTACCTGTCAAAGAATTAGGATTTTTCATAATTTGCTCAGGTGTCCCTTGGGCCATTATTTTTCCACCATGTTCACCAGCCCCTGGTCCAAAATCCACCAAATAATCAGCATTTTCCATGGTTTCAGAATCATGTTCTACCACCACCACAGTATTCCCTAGGTCCCTTAGCCTTTTTAATGTTTCAATAAGCCTAGTATTATCTCTTTGGTGTAATCCAATGGAAGGCTCATCCAAAACATATAAAACCCCAGAAAGTCCTGAACCAATTTGAGAAGCCAATCTAATTCTTTGAGCCTCTCCTCCAGCCAAAGTATTTGAAGCCCTGTTTAAAGTTAAATAATCCAATCCCACATCTATCAAAAACTGTAACCTTGCTTTAATCTCTTTTAGGATTGGATCTGCTATAGTTAGATCCCTATCAGATAAAAGTGGTTTATGCAGTTTGTTTACCCACTCTAGTGATTGTCTAATAGAAAAAGATGTAACTTGGCTAATATTTAAATCATCAATAGTTATAGATAAGGATTCTTTTTTTAGCCTTTCCCCACAACAAACTGGACATTCCTCAGAAAACATATATTTTTCAATTTCTTTTTTTACATAATCAGATTCTGTTTCTTTGTATCTTCTTTCTAGGTTTGTCACAATTCCTTCAAATTCAGTATAAAAATGGGTCATTTTCCCTTCCCTATTTCTACCTTCAACTTTAAATTGATCCTTGCCAGCTCCATAAAGAAGAATTTCCTTTGCTTTTTCATTAAATTCACCTAATCTGGTTTTTAAATCAAATCCATATTCTTTCCCCACAGCATCAACTAATCTACTAAACCAAGTTTCATTTTCACCCAAATTACTCATTGGTAAAATTCCACCCTCTGCTATGGATAAAATTGGATTCAAAATTGCTTCAGCATCAACTTTTAATAAAGCCCCAAGTCCTGTGCAGTTTGGACAAGCTCCGTGAGGAGAGTTAAAAGAAAAAGTCCTCGGCTCTATCTCTGGTAAAGAAATATTATCTACAGGGCAGGCAAATCTTTCTGAAAAAAGGTGGTCTTCCATTTGTTTAGGATTAGTTGGAAATTCCAAAGAAGCATCCAAAACATCAGAGATGATTACAAATCCTTCTCCTGATTTAAGCGCTGTCTCAATACTTTGTGTAAGTCTTGAGTACAAAGTTTGATCATGAACACTTTTTGTATCCAAAACCAATCTATCAATCACCACATCAATGGTGTGCTTGTTTGTTTTTATTAAGACTAAATCTTCATCTAGATCTCTAACATGCCCATCAACTCTAACCTTGGAATAACCTTTTTTCTTTAAGTCTTCAAAAAGCTGAGAATATTCTCCCTTTCGGTCTTTTATCACAGGTGAGAGAATCATTATCCTTCTACCTTTACTGGTAATTTTGTCTTTGTCTGCCAAAATCTGGCCAGATATCTGATCCACACTCATCATTGCTACTTCATTGCCACAAAGAGGGCAGTGAGGATGGCCAACTCTTGCAAAAAGAAGCCTTAAATAATCATAAATTTCTGTGGTGGTTCCAACTGTAGATCTAGGATTATGTGAAGCACTTTTTTGATCAATAGAGATAGCAGGAGAAAGTCCTTCTATATAATCTACATCTGGCTTATCCATCACCCCCAAAAACTGCCTGGCATAAGAAGACAAGGATTCTACATATCTTCTTTGTCCTTCTGCATAAAGAGTGTCAAAAGCCAAAGAGGACTTACCAGAACCAGATATTCCAGTCAAAACTACCAAACTGTTTTTTGGAAGCTCAAGATCAATATTTTTAAGATTGTTTTCTCTTGCCCCCTTAATTATAATTTTATCGTTACTCATACTTAAGACCTGCCCTTTCGAAACTCTAGCGAAGAAGGGCGAACTTTACCCGAATAAATTGACGCCTAATTGTAACGCATATAAGGAAAAAGTTAAAGGGGTAACTCGGGGGGCAAGACCTCACCCATAGCCTTAAAAAATCTCTCAGCAGCTTCGAGTTGTTCATCACTCATTCCTAAATTCATTTCCATATGCTGAGTCATCATCATTAATTCAAAATTACCCTCAGGATCCCTTAAATACTCCCTTAAGATTCTGTGCCCAGTTAGTGCAATTTCCGTGCTTAGCCCAGTTCCATCCCGTAAAGCTACATTAATCGCAAAAGCAGCAGCTTGGTACTCAGAGTGTCCTTCAGTTCCTAATCCTTTTCTGTTATTAGGTTCATTAACTCCTCCAAACATACCACCTACTAATTGCCAGGCAAATCTAATATTTCTAGGATCAGGCTTACAGTTCGCAGCTACATCAGCTATGGCGTTTCTAATAACAACTTGTTCTCTACCTTCGGGGTTGCTCATTCGCCAAATTTTAGCACTTTTCTACAAGATTGCAATCATTCTTTAGCCTTAAACATTTTGCCATGGCCTGGGATAACCCAATCAGTCAACCCTAAAATCTTAACTATTCATTTTTCTTGCGCCACAACTTTTAGTTGAGAAAGTTCATGAAAGCCATATTTACCATGCTCCCTGCCTATACCCGAATCTTTAATTCCTCCAAATGGGCTACAAGCATTAATATAGCTCGCGGTATTAATACTCACCATTCCAGTCTCAATATTAGATGCCACTTCCAAGGCTTTTTCCTTATCTTCTGTATAAATATATGAGCCCAAACCATATTTTGTATCATTCGCCAACTTAATTGCTTCCTCATCTGATTCAAAGGATATGATAGGTAAAACTGGTCCAAATACCTCATCTTGCCATACTCTCATATCTTTAGTGATATTAGTAAGAATTGTAGGTTCGTAAAAAACCCCTATTAATCCCTCTGGTCTTTTACCACCGATTACTACCTTTGCGCCTTTATCCACTGCGTCCTTAACTTGCTCTTCCAGTAATTCAAGTTGTCTATTGGCTACTAGAGGTCCCATATCAGTGGTTTCATCTTCTGCATTTCCAACATTCAATGATTCTAGTTTTTTCTTTAACCTCTCCACCACATCTTCAAATACACTCTTTTCGACAATAAGTCTTTTGAGTGCATCACACATCTGTCCACAATTGGTAAATCTATTTCCATAAATTGTATCAATCACTTTATCCAAATCAGCATCTGCAAATATAATTCCTGGAGCAGAGCCCCCCAACTCACAAACTACCTTAATAAATTTTTCTCCACCAACTTCATAAAGGTGCTTACCTGCCTTTGTACTACCGGTAAAACTTATCAGATTAATATCTTGGTGAACAAGTAAATCACCTACAGTTCCATCTCCATAAACTTGTGAAAATACCCCTTCTGGCAAGCCAGCGCTGTTTATTATTTCTTCAAGAAGTTTACCAAATAAAGGACATTCCTCAGAGGTTTTATAAACTACTGTGTTTCCTACTATTAAATTTTGTCCTGCTCCCCAGATAAAATTAGTGAATGGGAAATTCCATGGAGTAATAACCGCTGCAGTTCCAATTGGTTCATAGGAAACAGTTTGGGTTACTTTTTCATCTGCATGTATAACTTCTGGAGATAAATATTTTGAAGCATTATCAAGATACCAATTAAAAAAACTAATTCCATCTTCCACATCCATTCTACTTTGAGAAATAGGCATACCCATTTCTTGCGAACTAAGTTTTGCGAGCTCTTCCTTTTTTTCAGTGAACTTTTCCACAACTTTTCTTAGAGCTTTAACTCTCTCTTCCAGCCCTAATTCTTTCCAAGCCTTCCGGGCTTGATTAGCTTTTTGAACTTTATTTTTGATTTCTTCCTCAGTAGAGATTTCCACCTCACCTAAAACTTGATTATTGGAAGGATTTATAGAAATCAGCTTTGCCATATCCTGATTCTACCACAAGATATAATTCTTGTAATATTTAATTATTTATGCCTACACCTTCCAGGTGTAAACGAGTTTCCTTTTTTGTTTCACAAAAACGTCAAGCTAAATTTTAGTCCTACCATTGACATAAAAGATATATCTATAGTAAAAATAGTCATGGCTACAAGCAAAGCTGAGTCAGGACCTATGATGTCTGATATTATTCGCGAGGTTTTTCATGCTATTCCTCAAGAATCACAAAATAAACCTCCTTATTTAGATAACACACTATTTTATAAAATAATTCCTGTTGACGAACAATTTCTAGCTAACCTTAAAATAGTTGTCTTAGATGCAGCTTTAACTGCAGGGGTAGCGAATGTAAGTAGTAAACCTACAGGAATCTCAGCCGCATATTCTACAATGGTAGGGTTTTTACGATACGATAGGGAAAAAGGATTATCCCCAAAAATTTGTATTAGCAAAGAATATGCACCCTCTTTGCATCCTGAACTATCAATTCAGCCGACACAATTTAGATTAGATATACTTTCATCTTACAAAAATCCTTATATTTCAATAAACCCCTCAATTGGTATAAATTTCGATTTAAGAGAACTCCGCCATCTATTCTACACCTGCTTACCAGATGGAAATTTGCTTTTTAGATCTGAGGATCCCCTATTAGACACTGATAAAATATGTAATGTAATAAGGAATTCACTAGTAAATCAAGACAAGTTAGTTACCTCGAATGCTTAATTCCTTAATTTGATCCCTAAGTTTTGCTGCTGATTCAAAGTTTTTTTAACTGCTTGTTAATTGCAAACTTTAGCTTCCTACCTCTTAAGTGGGAATATAAAGCTAAAAGCTGTCCACCTGAGAGGTGGACAATGCGTACACCTGCATTACCAAGTTGATTTTGATGGCTACTTAATCTAAAATCAAGGCATGGTTGAGCAAAATACAGTGTCCCTTTGTGGAACATGTATCCATTTTCGAGAAAGCACCTACCCTGGACATGAAAATTTCGGCCGAGATCTCCTTGCACAACTAAAGCAACTGACTGAGACTATTGATCCTCAAGATATTGATCTATATTCTTATAGTGACCCAACTTCTAGAATCCAAAGATTAGAAGAAAGAATGGAGAGAGCAGGCTATGACCTAGGCTATCTTACCTGTAAACCCCCTTCTTTGCTTATGGGCGCCTATTACCCCTGCCAAAACCCAGATCTATATACCCCAAAGGTAAGTAGTACTTAAATACTCAATTCTTTAATTTGACCTCTAAGCTCTTGTAAATCTTTTTCTCTAATATGTAGAAAGCTAAGTTTAGTATTTAAATTATTCTCTGCTAAGAAATGCTGGATTTTGTAAGCTGTCCAGTTACAAAAAGTTGTCCAGGGAGTTTGATTAATTGGAAAAGTAGTTTTATCTGGTATATAAAGATCATAAAATTCCTTTCCATCCTTAACTAACTTTCCAGAGTTAAACTTATTTATAGCAAGCCCTTCCCAAATAGATCTTCTGCCTTTAGCTACACCAATAATACACACTGGTTGTTTAATCTTAACTTCCTCACAAAATTTCTCAAAATCTTCTTTTAATTTTCCAAAAATGAAAAGGCTGGGATACTCCTCTTCTAACTGTTCTTTCCAAGGAAAACCTCTAAAAGTATACACTAGAGTAGTGCTTTTAGTTTTTGAGTGTCTTGTCACCGTCTGATTTTATCATAAGGAGGAACTCACTAGTAAACCAAGACAGATTAGTTACCTCGAATGCTTAATTCCTTAATTTGATCCCTAAGTTTTGCTGCTGATTCAAAATCTAGCTCTGAGGCTGCTTGTTTCATTTGCTCCTCCAACAACCCCAAAATCCTCTTTCTATCATTTTCTGGAATATCATCAATCTCCATCACCTTTTTCCCGGTTTCTTCCTCAATTTTTTCAATCAACCTATCTCTTAAAGCTTTGACAATAGGTTTTGGGGTAATTCCATGTTTCTTGTTAAATTCTTCCTGATATTCTCTTCTTCTTTTTACTTCATCAATAGCTGCCTCCATAGAACCAGTAATGGTATCAGCATACATAATCACTCTACCTTTAATATGCCTGGCAGCTCTTCCCATGGTTTGAATTAGGGCACTTCTGGACCTTAAGAATCCTTCTTTATCAGCATCCAAAATAGCCACCAGAGATACCTCTGGAAGATCCAAACCCTCTCTTAGTAAGTTAATACCAACAATCACATCATATTCACCCATTCTGAGGGCTTGTAGTATGTCCCCTCTTTCCAAAGTCTTTATATCAGAATGTAAATAATTTACCTTTATTCCTTTATCATGTAGGTATTCTGATAAATCCTCAGCCATTCTTTTGGTTAAAGTTGTCACCAGCACTCTTTCTCCTTTTTTAACATTCTCTTCAATCTCTCCTAATAAATCAGCTATTTGTCCTTCTGTAGGCCTTACACTAATTTCTGGATCCAAAATTCCAGTTGGTCTTACTAACTGTTCCACTACTCCATCAGGTCCTGCCAAAGATAACTCATACTCATTTGGTGTAGCTGAGGTATAAATCACTTGGTTAATAGATCTCATGAATTCCTCAAACTTAAGTGGCCTATTATCCAAAGCTGAAGGAAGTCTAAAACCCCAGTCAATTAAGGTTTCCTTGCGGGCTCTATCACCGTTATACATACCCCTGATTTGTGGCACAGTCATATGTGACTCATCAAGAATAATTAAAAAATCCTTTGGGAAATAATTTAATAAAGAATAAGGCGCATCACCTGGTTTTCTACCATCAAAATATCTGGAATAGTTCTCAATTCCATTACAGTATCCAAACTCCTTAATCATTTCCAAATCATAAGAAGTTCTCTGCTGGATTCTTTGAGCCTCTATTAATTTCCCCTGCTTTTTAAGCTCTTTATATCTTAAATCTGCATCTCTTTCTATTTCTTCTAATGCTTCTTCAAACCTTTGATCAGGGGTAACATAGTGTTTGGCTGGATAAATAACCTGGGTTTCCTCTACTGGTATAGTATCTCCAGTTAAAGGATCCAAAGTAGAGATTTTTTCTATGGTATTTCCCAAAAACTCTACCCTTAAAGCTGTGTCCCTATAAGCTGGAAAGATATCCAGGGTATCTCCTCTTAATCTGTAAGTAGCCCTTTTAAAATCAATATCATTTCTTTCATAATAAATCTTGGTTAAGATCTTTAACACCTGATCCAAAGTGACTTTCATGCCTTTTTTTAGCTCTAAAATAGCTTGGCCATACTCAACAGGTGAACCCAAGTTATAAATAGCAGAAACAGAGGCTACCACTATTACATCTTTTCTGGTCATGAGCGAGGCAGTGGTAGCAAGCCTTAATTTTTCTATCTCTTCATTAATCTGAGTTTCTTTTTCTATATAAGTATCAGAGGAAGGGATATAAGCTTCTGGCTGATAATAATCATAATAAGAAACAAAATATTCAACAGCATTGTTAGGAAAAATTGACTTAAATTCCTGGGCCAGTTGCCCAGCTAATGTTTTATTGTGGGAAATAATCAAGGTAGGTTTTTGGACACCTTGAATAACATTGGCCATGGTAAAGGTTTTGCCAGAACCAGTTACTCCTAAAAGTACTTGGTGTTCCTTTCCTCTTTTAAGCCCCTGAACCAAACCCTCAATTGCTTGTGGTTGATCACCAGTAGGTTTGAAAGCAGAAGAAATTTGGAATTTACTCACAACCCTTATTATACCCGAAAGAAAAGTAGTATTAAAGAGTGGTTATTGGCCTGGCTTGCAAGATGTATAGGTTATTTTTTTCTACAGCCCATTCTAAATCCATTGGTTTTTGATAATGCTTCTCTATACTTATAGATTGTTTTGATAACTCTTGGATCAGATCATCAGAAAGTTTTTGTTTTTTACCAATATCCCCCATATCTTTCTGGTTACTAATAGTTTTATCTATAATCTCTAAAGTTTTTTTATCCACTAAATAGTTATCTGGGGTAATAGTTCCAGAAACTACCGCTTCTCCTAAGCCAATTCCTGCTTCAATCATTATTTGATTGGTGTCTCTTGTTACTGGATTAGCTGTAAAACAAACACCTGATACCTCACTATCTAACATTTCCTGCACTACCACAGCCATTTTTATCTCATTTGGATCCATACTTTTACTTTCACAATAAGCCTTTATTCTAGGAGAGTTTAAAGATTTAAAACATTCTTTAATTTTTTCTATTAAATTATCTCTATCTACTCCTAAAAAAGTATCAAACTGGCCAGCAAAACTATTATCCAGACCATCTTCAGCTGTGGCTGAAGATCTTACAGCCACATGGTCCAGTCCCAGCTCATCAAAAGCTTTTAAAATCTGCTCCTTTCCCTCATCTAGCTTCTTTTGATCAAATTCAGTGGTTAGAACAAACCCAGGAGGCACCTTTACTCCAATACTCATTAGCTCCCCCAAAGAAGCCCCCTTCCCTCCAACCAAAGCTACATCCATACTAGAAACATCCTTCAAAAATTTAATCATGATAAAACTTTAACTATTCCTTCAGTAGCATCTACTTCCACCAAATCACCGTCTTTTAAAACCTCAGTGGCTATTTCAGTGCCAACTATACAAGGAATTCCTAGTTCACGAGAGATAATTGCTGCATGAGAGGTAATGCCTCCTAAATCAGTCACTATTGCTGCAGCTTTTTTAATAGCTACCATAAAATCCACTGAAGTTCTTTTAGTAACCAAAATTTCGTTTTCTTCCAATAAGTTTGAATCTTCTGCTGCGAGTAAAACCCTCACTCTGCCGTGAACCTTACCCACAGAAGCTATTAGTCCTTTAATAATCGGTGTGTCTTTATTCATTAATCTGTAAAACTATTTCTAGGATCGTAAAGTCTACTAAAAAAAGCATTCTCAGGCTTTTTTACAACAGATACATCTTGTTTAAATTGATCCCAATACTGGAGTCCCCATTTTTTCACTCTAAAATAAAATGTCTCTGGTGGACGCCAATCTTCTTTATAAAATTCAAAAAACTTACGCAACATATAATAATAAACCTCTCCGCCTTTAATAATCAGCTCCTCTGGAGTCATCTTCTTTATCTTATCTACCTGCTGGCTACTTTTTGAAGCAAAATATTCACTTATTTCCGCTACCTGAGAGATTGATTCTAACGGCTTTCCATCTACTAAGACCTGTGCCTTTTCAAAATATTCCCATATTTCACTAGAAAATAGGGCATGCCCCATAAAATCAATAGTAATATCAATTTCTTTATTAAAAACAAAAAGGATTTCAATGTTGGTATACTTTTCATTTATATCCCAAACAGAAGAGTCCAAATCACTAAATTGTTTTATTACTAAAGTTTTGCCTTCTGAAAAATAAGGACCATGCCAAAAAACACCGTAAGCAAAAATATCAAAATCAATCGACCAAATATATGCCTCCAAATCAACGCTTAATATATTTATTTGTTTTTTAAACGAATTATCCAACCAGCTTTTTTCTGCTAGCTTACTTTTCACCTCATCTGCTGTCAGTACCAAGCTTTTACCGTCTAAACAAAAAGGGTCAGATGATACTTGCCCTTTTAAAACCTCCCAAACGGTTGCTACCAAATTAACCATTTCTTGGTTTGTGATTTGGAAATTATCATAATTTCTAGCAAGTTTGAGGCCTAAAATCACAAATGGTAAAAAGTACCAACGTAAATAATTTGCTGGGAGTAAATTTAATGCCTCTTTAAACTTTTCGGGATCTTCCTTAAATTTTTCAAACAAAGTTACTGATAATATATCTTCAAAATAGGAATCTACCTGCCCTGGCCCAAATGGCCAAAATTCTGTATGGCCAGACCGTTGGAGTGAGGCAATTAATGCTTTTAAATAATCCTCAACTATACCGTCTGGTGTTTTTTTATATATCGAATTCATAGTTTTCACCTTTGTAGGTTAAAGTTGGCTTGGCATCTACATTTGTTGGTAATTCAATTTTAAATTCCTCACAATTGGCCAAAGATTCTAGATTGGTTCGGTTGATTAATTTACCCACAAACACTTCTGAAGGACCTGTATGAGACACGACCACAATATGGACCTCAGGGCCGTTAGCACCAATTCTGTGAGCCAAACCCGCAAACTTTCCCAAAATGCCTAAAAAACTGTTCTCAATCTCCCTAGTAGTATCGCTTGGGCTAGCAAGCCATTCTTTAACTGGATCCTGTCCTTTATTAATCAATTCCAAGGCTTCGTCTGTTACTTTATCATCAAGGCCTACTTTCTCAAAAACCTTTGGTTTGAAATTATGAATGATTAGTCCCTTATGGTCTGCCTGATCTAGACTTGTAACCTCTTCTTCTATTAATTCAGCAGTTTGTATAGCTCTTTGCCTAGGACTTGAATAAACACTTAAAATAGCCCCTTGGGGTAACCCATCAAATAACTTTCTCCCTGCTTCTTGTGCTTGTTTCTCCCCATTTGCGGTCAAACGGCCTTCATGATCGTCCTCTTCATACGCGGCTTCACCGTGACGGATAAAATGAAGTATGATCCTTCTTGATTTCAGTTCTCTCTCTTTTATTTCTTGCAGTTCCTGTCCCATAATTTAACTTAGCATTAATAAAAGTTTTAATCAATCTAGCCTACCTGTTATTATCTATCTTTTCAATGATCTTTTTTGATATAAAAATGATAGGTTGACACTTTCGGGTACTCTTTGGTAAGCTAAGAACACAAATAAAAGACGAATTATGGCAATCACACTATACCGCAGACAAAAACAAATATTAGATTTTATTAAACAATATATTGATCGATATGGATATTCCCCAACCTTAGGTGAAATAGCAGAAAGCATTGGAGTTTCCTCCTTAGCCACCGTTCATGAACACCTCCAAGCTTTAGTAAGCAAAGGTGTGATCAAAAAATTTGAAGGTGCTGTTAGAGGTATAGAGGTTATTGATCAACACATCTCAAGCGCTCTAAAAGGAATCGAGCTACCTGTTTTAGGTTTTATTGCTGCAGGACAACCAATCATGCCTTATACAGATCCAGATGCTACTATAAATGTCCCTCCTGCCATGGTGTCTGGTAAAAAAAGGTGTTTTGTACTACAGGTAAAAGGTGATTCTATGATTGAAGCAGCCATTTGTGATGGAGACAATGTCATTATAGAGGAGCAAACAACTGCTAATAATGGGGATATTGTGGTAGCTTTGCTGGATAACGGGTTGGCAACATTAAAAAGATATTACAAAGAAGCAAGCAGAATTAGATTAGAACCGGCCAACTCATCCATGGAGCCAATTTATGCTACAGATGTAAAAATCCAAGGAAAATGCGTTGGAGTTATCCGTAGATTCTCTTAACGGGCCACTTTCTTAAATATTTAATTTTAGTTATACTCTTTTAATATGCACTTTGACCTAACTAGTTTTATCCAAACTGCTGGATACTTTGGTGTTTTTACTGCAGTCTTTTTGGAATCTGGTATGCTAATTGGATTTTTCTTCCCCGGCGATAGCTTGCTTTTTACTGCAGGATTTCTGGCTTCACAAGGATTTCTTGATATTACAACTTTAGCTTTGGGTTGTTTTGTAGCAGCAGTAGCAGGAGATAGTATTGGTTATGGTATCGGCCACAAGTTCGGAAGAAAACTTTTTCAAAAAGAGGATTCACTTTTATTTCATAAAGACCATTTGATAAGAGCCCAGAGTTTTTATGAAAAACATGGAGGTAAAGCTATTATTTTAGCTAGATTTATGCCCATCATTAGAGCTTTTGCACCTGTAGTAGCAGGTGTTGGTACTATGAATTATCCTAAATTTTTATTTTTTAACATCTTTGGAGCCTTCCTATGGGCAATAGGCGTCACCTCGGCTGGCTACTTCTTGGGTAACTTAATTCCTGATGTAGATAAATATTTGCTTCCTATAATAGCTTTAATAATACTTGCCTCTATTAGCCCAGCTCTATACCATACATTAAAAAGTAAAAATAATAGGGACCAAATTATTCCTACCATCTCAAAAATTTCTGCAATGATTTTCAAAAAATAATGCTTTACTTAATCCCAACACCTATAGGTAACCTAAAAGATATTACCTTAAGGGCTCTCCAAACTTTACAGGAAGTTGATGGTATTATTTGTGAAGACACCAGAAGAACTTCTATTCTTCTAAACCATTTTGAGATCAAGAAACCTCTTCTTGTTTTAAATGATTACAATGAAGCAAGAATAATTCCAGAATTTATTGAGAAACTAAAACAAGGATCAAACCTAGCCCTGGTTTCTGATGCTGGCACACCATTGGTTTCTGATCCGGGATATAAGATAGTGAGAGAATGTCTTGCCCAAGACATCCCTGTAGATTCACTTCCAGGTCCTAGCTCAGTTGTCACAGCCTTAACCCTTTCTGGACTTCCACCTGATAAATTTTTCTTTCTCGGATACTTACCCGAGAAGCCCGGGCATAGAATGGATCTTTTAAACAAACTTAAACTGGTAAATGAAAATTTAAAAACCACCTACATCACTTTTGTAGCTCCTCATAAATTAGTAAAAACACTAGAGGGAATGATGGAAGTCTTTGGGGATATTGAAATTGTTTTAGCCAAAGAACTAACTAAAATCCACCAATCAGTAAAAAAGCAAAAGATCTCTCTCTTTTTAGAATTATTTAAAAAACAAAAACCTAAAGGAGAATATATCCTTCTTTTTAGCCTTCTGCCAAGTGTGTAAATCTATTATCCACATGCTATAATCCCCTTAATCCTGCTCAAAATCATGAGATCACCAGATTTTGATAATTTAAATTCGGCCGCACCAAGCCTTAGAACTATAAGAAATTTAAAAGATTTAGGTTGGATTAAGCCAGGTTCACCTAACTGGTGGAGTACGGATTATGCCCCTGATCCTCGCAAGTACTTAACTTTTGATGATTTTCAATCAAAGCTTGTGTACTTAGGACAACAAGACACGGTGAATAGAGAATTTGCGGTAGACAGGGTTATCAAACCTCGACAGGTTTACCTTTATCCTAACCCTCAAGTGCCAATGACTGTTTTAGAAATAAAAATGGGAAACCATAATCTACCATTCTTAATTACTGCCAGACCCTACCACCCTAAAGAAATATTTGATAACCCAATCACCCCCTTTATTCAAGACCATCCGCTTTCAGCCTTACCCAGGTATCTTTCATCAGGAGGGAAGCTGGAAATCTCTAGCCATTTTTATCCTCACATTAGGGGGTTATTCGCTGGAAAAAGAGGCAATCATCTTTTTTGGTATCCTTTATTTACTGGCGCTTGGTGGAAAGAATTCGGTCAACCGCTAAAAAATGCCTTAATCAAACAGAGTATAGATTTTTTGGAAGTTTATAACCCCCCTTATAGTCAAGGAGATTCTACATTTACACATATATGGGAAGAATTATCCCAAAAAGGCAATCTAGTTGACCAAAGACGCCCTACCACAGTTGACTTTCCTACACATCAAACTTCAGCTGAGGAATTTCTGGAGAATTGGCAAGATCCAGATAAGAAAGAGCCAACAGTGGTTTACCCTTTGAGGCATCCAGATTTTAAATACACTCTATCTCTCGTAATTACCGCCAAAACCAATAGAGGAAATAATATTCGGAAGCCAGTTATTTTAGGTATACTGGCAGAAAATGGTGGGACTGGATACACCCATATAGGGGGAATCTGCAGAATTAAAAATAAACAATTAGCTGAAGATATTAGTGGTGCCATTACGGCAGACTTTGGGACTCAAGTTGACACTGTTTTATTCATCCCTCAAAAAGGCAGGCCAAAATACGAAAGAATTTCTGCAGCTACCCAAGCTTTTTAACTACCATTCTTCTTTCTGACCAATTCAGGTGTTCTGGTAAAGATTCTCCCTCTAGATGATTATTAGCAACAATCCCCCACACACCTTGCTCAAGCAAAAAATCTAACACATCTGAATTTAAAACCAGTTCCCCTTGAGCCAAAATAGGAATTTTTTCTTTATGTAACAACTTAAAACTAGTAGTAATAAATTTTAATAAAGCCTCAATTTCTTTTTTATAGTACTCTCTTTCTGGTTGGGAATGGCCACCCAAATACTGTTGAAGTGAATCTAGGTTTAATATTATCCCATCCAAACCTACCTCTAAATATTTTTCTAAATTTATAATATTTTCTGGTACACAAACCTCTAGCCAGATTTTTAAAGATCCTTTTCTATGAATTCCCAAAGAAGCTAAGTCTCTTTTTATTTGCAAAAATTCTTCCACTGATCTTGTTAAAGGAATGGCAAGTTCTAAATTTGATAAGTCTTTTTTGTGTCTTACAAACAAAAAAGCTTTAGTATACTCATCTAACAATCCCTTATGATTGATAAGCCTTAGTGAGCCACTTATTTCCTCTTCGTATTTTGTTGGTAACCGAAAAATAACAGGATTTTCTGGTATGGTTAAAGCAGCTTCAGAAAGCTTAAAAACCATGGTTTCAAAATCGTTGATTTTTTCACCTTCTATCAAAATACCATCCATATTACTAGAGATAGCAAACCCAGAAGATAAATTGAAAAATACTTTTACTGCAGATTTAATTAATCTTTTTTCCTCTTTTTTGGGTAAAATAATATCTGCTTCTTGGGATACCGGTAAAGTTTGGGTAAAAGGAGTTACGCCAGTTAAAAAGATTTGATCCTTGCAGGTTAATACCGAGCAAACCTGTGGCAAAAATAATTTTTGGTTAACTTCCAAAACTATTCTATCAATTCTTTGCAGTTTTTTAGGTTCCAAGTTAACCTTTTTTCCATTTCTTTGTTTAATTATTACTTCAAAAAATCCAGGATCAAAATAACTCTCAAATTCCTCTACCTCTTTTTCTAAGAAAAATATTGGCCAAGCAAAAAGATTAGAAGAAATACCTACCTCAAAACCACCTCTCCATAACCTAGATCTAATTTCTTCTAACCAAAGATTTAGTAGAGCAATCCAAACATCTTTGGCCTTTTTATAAAATTTACCATTTAAAAAATATTCTTTTTGTTTTTCTAAAACCTCCTCTAGCTCCACTGGAATGCAGATTTTTGATAAATCTCCTTTGATAATACTCAGCTTTTGCTCAAAAATTTCCTTGTCAACAGTTTTGAGATGTTTTAAAACAGTTTGAAGGATAATTTCCACATCACCAATAACAACCCCATTGGGCACAGGAAGACCAGATCTTTGAAGTTGAGATAAATTATATAAATTTAATCCAAAAATCTGTTTATCTACTTCTGAAATTAGTCTAATAGGCAGTATTATCATTATTTTACAAGGGCTACTGGATCTCCAATAATAATATTTTGTTTATCCACAAAACCAAAATTTACCTCAAGCATCATATCAATAGGAACCGTTGGCTGATAAATTACTAATTTAGAATCTAAAACATTTGATTCTGGATTAGGTATATTTTTTAATAAATCAACTACCTTCCCTTCTCTTATAAAAATAAAATCCAAAGGAAATTTCATCCCTTTCATCCAAAATTGATACTGCTTAGTATCAGGAAAAATAAATAACATTCCAGAGTTTTCAGATAATTTTTCCCTTCCACTCAAACCCTTACTTCTGGTGACAGTGGTATCTGCTACTTCTATATCCAAGATGGTATTTCCCACCTTAATTTGTCTAGATGGCAGATTCTGGTTAATAGGAAGTACTTGGTTTAGCATGGATTGATTATAAGAAAAATAAAGTGCCCCAAAAATCACTGTTACAAGTATTCCAATTTGTATTGCAAATTTTTTCATATATATATTCTAACACTTGCCCCAAAGACCTCTACTAGCATCCATAGCCTCTGTTTGAGCTTCTAAAAATTGCTCTTGGAATTTTACATCCGGTGGATATGTTGAGGATTTTGCGAAACCATTTCTTACTAAATTGTCATTCACAAAAATTATAGTTTTATCTTCTCTTTCAACGTAAACATACCTCAATAGCCTGTCAAAGTTATCAGTTTCAGAAACATCCTTAACTAAAAAAACTTGTCTTCCTTCTACCAGCTTCTTATTCTCTTTTGAAGCCTCAGCTCCAAAACATCCTACTGGACGCCTAGGATCAACTGTTTCTGGGGTATCAATCCCTATGTATCTCACTTTAAAATTTTGATTATTTATACTTACCTCAATTGTATCCCCATCAATAACTTTTATCACCTGAGCCTGTTGTGAATTTTCTAAATTAGCTTTCTCATAATTTTGAACTGATAAAGTATCTGGCGTTGGGCTTAGTTGAATATTTGATTTAGATAAATTGAGTAGGCTAGAAACTAAAAATATCCCACCGGCAATCAAAATTAATAGAGAAAGAATTAATGCCCAAAAATTTTTTGTTTTAGACTGATCCATTATTAACTAATTTTTAAAAACCTGGGTAATCATTAAGCCATAATCCTCACCATTGGCTACACCAATACCAATATGAATATAATCTGGAGACAAAATATTGGCCTTATGCCCTGGGCTATTCATCAAGCCTTGGTGAGCCAGGCCAAGGGAAGGCGCATAGGCTAAGTTTTCCCCAATTACGGAATATTTAACACCTGCCTCCTTAGCCCTATCCACTATATTGAGGTTATCGGGAGAATAATGAGAAAAGTACCCTCTTAGAAACATATCTGCACTATGTTTTCTTGCCACATCTCTTAAAGATGAATCTAGTATAAGTGGCGATTGCCCTTGATTAGTTCTTTCCAGATTTACCAAATCTATCATCTGGTTTTCTGTTTTTTCATCAAAAAAGAACTTACCATTTTGGAAGCCCAAACCAATTCTTTCATTTGTTTGAGGCTTAACAGTTAAAAAAGATAGGGTGTCATTGGCAAGCCCCCCAAAGATATTTTTTAAAGGAGCCTCTAGTTGATATGTTTGGTTTAATATAAAATTACCAACTAAAGAACTACGGACATCCTTTTTCACCTGCGGCTGTATAGGAAAAGTACCAATCAAAATTAGTAGAATAGCCATTAGGATTAAGCCTCTGAAAAAAGCAGGAATAGTACTTAAAAACTTTTCTATTTTTGATTCGGTATTAATTTTTAAGGATGGGAAAACTACTCTACCGGCTATAAATAAAATAATCTCTACCACATACCAAACAACAATAAATCCTAAAACATTGGCCAAGGAATGAGGCAGGGAAAACCAGGATTTAATTTGGCTAGCTACTATATTAAAAAATCTTATGGATAGCCCAAAAGAAATCAGGAAGCTAACCAGATTTAAACTTTCAAGTAAAAATGATTTCCTAAAGCCCTCTAGGGCAAAAAATATCAACAATAAAACAATCACTAAATCAACCCAATTCATGTTACCTTAATGATAACCGAAATAAGCTTTAAGTTAAATCATCCAACCCTATACCCTCCTTAGCTTGATCAGCTGATTTATACAGAGGATGCCAAGGGTAGGGCTGTAAATGTTCTGCTAAATCTCGGGTTTTTAATTTTACACTGTACTTCTGTGTAAACTTCATTAGCATAACCTGTCAATATATCCCTTAGAATTTCTGGTATCACAATTAGATTGCCTCTAGCAGACTTTACTGCTTCTACTGCCGTTGATCTCCTGCTTATATAACCCCGTCCCTCTTGAGGAGATATCACCTGATCTGCCACAGATATTAATGCTGAAGAAACCAATAATTCATTATCTCCATCCCATATAGATTGTTCAGGATAAGATTTTTTTTGGAATGTATGATGTTTTTGTATTATTTCTGCACAAATAAAATCAAATTTCTCCACTACATCCTTACCTAAATCTGGATGATAAATTTTCCAAATCTTATGCTCGTCTCCATCAGCATCTAAGAGCTCACGATCAATGTAAAACTTACCGATATCATGTAATAATCCCGCTCTGGCAACCAAATACGGGTCTCCTATATTTAACCAGGTACTTAAATCCTTAGCTAGTCGAAATGAAACCACAGAAACATTTAATGAATGCAAAGATGTCCCTTTATGCTTTTTGTCCAAGCCACACATTAATTGAATTGTTTCCAAAGCCACTTTATCTGAAACACCTGAAAATAAATCATAATAATCTGGGTATAATTCATCCAGAGCGTGTAGCTCTTCTTCTTGGGGTAATTGTTCTATTAAATGTAATTTCTCTATCAAAATAAGCTCTCAATTCAGATTAAATATTTATTAAATACCTAGTCTTCATCAGCTTATAGGGACTGTGTAAGTTCTGTGTAATAGATTAGTGTAAACTGTGAAAGAAACTAAAAGCTGTTTAGGTTAATTTTTCTTATTCTGATATTTTTTGGAGTGACTTCTACTATTTCTGAATCATTTATATACTCCAAAGCATCCTCAAGCCCCATCTCTTTTGGAGAATTAAAGTGCTCAGACACACCTTCACCAGAAGACCTATGGTTAGTTTGCTGTTTCTCTTTACAGATATTTACTCTAATATCATCACCTCTAGAGTTTTGACCAATCACTTGCCCTGCATAAACTGGTACAGCAGGACCAATAAATAACTCCCCTCTGTCTTGTGCGGCAACTAAACCAAAAACCTTGGTTGTGCCATTTTCATGAGCAATCAAAGACCCTCTATCTCTGGTAAATGAAAATCCAGGATCTTTTTTATATTCCAAAAAGGAAGTGTTAATAAGCCCTAAGCCATGTGTGTCAGAAATAAATTCACTTCTGTATCCAAAAAGCTCCTTAGTAGAAATAATAAACTCCAGTAAAACTATTCCCTCTTCGGTATTCATATCTTGTAATGCTCCATGGCGTAAACCCATCTTCTGCATCACCACACCAGAATATTCCTCTGGAACTTCTATTAAGACTCTTTCATAAGGAGTTAAAATATCTCCATCAACTTTTTTTTCAATTACCTGAGGCCTGGAGACTTGAAACTCAAAACCTTCCCTCCTCATTCTTTCTATCAAAATTGCTAAATGAAGTTCACCTCTACCAGAAACCACCCATCCACCAGAACAGTCCTCAACCCTTAAAGCTACATCTGTTTCTAATTCTTTGTATAATCTCTCCTGAATCTGTCTTGAAGTCTTAAACTCCCCTTCACGACCCGCAAAAGGTGAAGTATTTACACTAAAGGTCATCCTAACTGTAGGTTCTTCAATATCTAAAAGCGGTAGAGGGCTTGGATTTGCCAAATCTGCAATTGTTTCTCCAATAGTGATTTCAGGAATACCAGCTATAGCTACAATATCTCCAGCCTGAGCTTCATTTATTTCAGATTTATCCAAACCTTCAAAACTGATAAGAGATGTTAGTCTGTATTTTTTCATTGCGCCTCCTCTGTTAATATGCATTACATCTTGCCCAGCTTTAATCCTACCGTTGTAAATCCTACCTGTGGCAATTCTCCCCTTAAAATTGTCTCCTCTAATAGAAGTAACTAACATTTGTAAGGGTTTTTCAGGATCTCCAGTTGGGGCTGGGACATACTCTAAAATAGCATCAAAAATTGGGGTAATGTCTGTCATTTTATCTAGATCTGGCTCAAGTCCAGCTTTGCCTAATTTAGAAGAACAATAAATAGTAGGAAAATAGGCAGTTTCTTCATCAGCCCCCAGCTCTAAGAAAAGATCGAAGGTTTTATTTAAAACATGCTGGATCCTGGCATCAGCTTTATCTATTTTATTTACTACCACAATAATCTTGTGGCCTAGTTGTAAGGCATTTTTTAAAACAAACCTTGTTTGGGGCATAGGTCCCTCTTTGGCATCAATTAAAAGTAAACAGCCATCAGCCATTTTTAGCACCCTTTCTACTTCTCCTCCAAAATCAGCATGCCCGGGAGTATCAATAATATTAATTTTTATTCCGTTATAAACTACCGAGGCATTTTTAGAAAAAATTGTAATACCTCTCTCTTTTTCAAGGTCATTACTATCCATAATCAGCTCACTTTGATCTGTGTATTCTTTACCTAGTTTTGTCTTGGATTGACGCAATAAAGCATCCACCAAAGTGGTTTTGCCGTGGTCTACGTGGGCAATTATTGCTACATTTCTAATATTATTAATCATAAGCCACAAAAAACCGCTTATCGCGGTTTGTAAATCATACCATTTTAGCTTTAACATAACAACTTTACTCCCTTGCTATCTGCTACATTTATAAATAAGATAGATTGAGTACAAGTATGGACCTGCAAACAGAACATCCAACTCCTCTTGAACAAAAGGATAAATTAGAATTTAAAAAATGTATCGTGGCCTTAATCGGACCTCCTTTAGTCGGTAAAAGTACACTGGGTACAGAAATAAGCAAAGAAAGTAATTTTGTCTACCTGGATATAGACCAAATCAGACAAGATCTGTTTAATCATCCTACCGAGCAAAGGCTAGCTCCCGACCAAGAAGCTTTTGCTATGATAACTTCTTACCAAAAAATTTTTGAGCTGGCAAGAAATACTCTAGCAAAAGGTGAACCAGTATTACTTGCCGCTACATACTCCAAAAAAATTGGGCACGAAATGTTAAGACAGCTAGCACAAATATCAGGATCGCCTTTAAAGGTTTTTTTATTAGTAAATAGCAATGAAGACGAAATAAGGAGTAGATTAAAGCTGAGAGCCCAAGGTAAAAGCCTTTCAAATATCAGAAACTTTCAAGATCTAAAAGACGCCCAGCAAAGATATGAAAAAATAAAAGGCGTTGATTTTGCAGAAATTGATACAAATAATCCAATCTCGAACTGCAAAAATAAAATATTTGAATTCTTGTCAGCTTACAAAATCTAAAAATTATCACCACATCACCACATTTATAGCTTCCCAAATCATTACAATAGTGTTACAATACGTTTACTTTGAATACTCCTGATGAAAATATTAATCCGTTGAAGTGCCATGGTTGTGGTAGAGATCTTATCCTAGTAAAAACTTCAAGCTACACCATAGATAACAATCCTTCACCAATTACCAAGACTACATACAGATGTTCAGATGATGTATGCCAGGAAGAATCAGAAAAAAGGGCTGCCAAAAAGTTAGAATTAAAACTGGAGCAAGATTTAGCTAGGGAAAACAGAAAAAAAGCTCTTCACCCAACTCCGAATCCTGTAGTTGAAGGGTGAACCAATCCTTCCTTAATTCATCAGGTTTGTGTGCAAAAATACTCATAAAATTTATAACTTATGTTACTATAGTGGATATTCTCCACCATGAAAACTCTTTTTATAACTATATTTGTAGTGATTCTTTTAACTATAATTCTGGTTGTAGTCAATCAAGGCCGTACTGCCAAAGAAGTTTCAACTAACACTAGTCCTAATCCATCACCAATCAGTATAGATTACCTAAGGTCCCTAAAAATCGACTCAGAGAAAATAAAAATTGAAGAAGAGTTGGAAGATGGTAGTAATTATAAAAGGTATACTGCAAGTTACTTAAGTGAAGGAAATAAAGTCTATGGATTGCTTACCGTTCCAGATGGTGAAGTGCCGACAGGTGGCTTTCCAGCGATCGTTTTTAATCACGGTTATATTCCGCCCACCCAATATGTAACAACTAATGGATATGTAGCTTATGTGGACTCTTTAGCCAGAAATGGTTTTGTTGTTTTTAAAATTGATTTTCGGGGTAATGGCAAATCAGAAGGAGATGCTTCCGGGTCTTACTTTTCCTCAGCTTACACTATTGATGCAATTTCTGCTTTAAAAAGTCTACAAAAGTTTGAAAAGGTAGATCCAAAGAGAATTGGTATGTGGGGGCATAGTATGGCAGGAAATGCAACACTGAGAGCAATGCTTGTAACAAATGAAATAAAGGCTGGAGTTATATGGGCGGGTGCAGTATATAGTTATGAGGATTTTGCCAAATATAAAATTAATGATAATAGTTATGCTCATAGGCCTGAGGAGAAAAAAGAAGGAGAGTCTCAAAAAAATCGGGAAGTTTCTCCTGAGATACAAAAATTAAGGACAAATCCTGAATCTATAGATTTAAATAATGATTTTTGGAAAACTATTTCTTTGACTAAAAATATGAAATATTTATCAAGTCCGTTACAGTTGCATCACAGTGCCAGTGATCCTGTGGTAGATATTGGCTATTCAAGAGATTTGGTAAAAATACTAAAAGAAAATTCTAAGAAGTATGAATTTTTTGAATATGAAAGTGGAGGGCATAACATAACTTCACCATATTTTGAAACAGCCATGGAAAGAACTGTGAGATTCTTCAAAGAAAATCTGTGACCCGCCTGAGGGAACACACCCCCGCCTAGGCGGGCCGAACAAGCTAAAGCAAGTTCAATCATGCCTGGGATAAACAAAAAAAAGCAAGGCTAAACCTCGCTCTTTTTGTTTGTGACCCGCCTGAGATTCGAACTCAGAACCAATAGCTTAAAAGGCTACTGCTCTAACCATTGAGCTAGCGGGCCTCGAGTCACATTGGATATTTTACACCAAATAGGATCAAGATTAAAGTATTTTAAGAAAATTAACTAAGGGGGCTATTTCTTGGTGCCAGGGCTGGTACCTTCTGCTTGAGGGTTTTTACCAGAAGAGGTAGCTGAATTAAACCCTTTTAAAGCTCTTATGATTTTAGAAGCATCTACCCTTACATCATGTAAATCCTTTTTCACTACTTTAAATAAATCCTGAACAGTTTTGAATTCTGTCTTAATGGTTGAAACATCAATTTTAGTCTTAGCTTCAGCTAATTTATTTCTCGCATCTGCTAACTTAGCTCTAGCATCATCCATAGTTTTATTTATCTCAGTCACATCTTTTCCAGCCGCCTGAGCCTTGCTAATTCTAATTTGTAATTTATCTAAAAGCCTAGACTCTAAATTGATTATCTTTTCTAACTGCTCTGCATGTTTAAGAGTGACGGTTCTTACTCTTGTGACAAAATCAACTTTTTTATCTTGTTTTCTTTCTTGAATATTAGCCTTAATATCTTGGATTTTTTCTTGAATTTTTCTTACACCAGCAGGAGAAGAATCCTCAGCAAAAACTACCTGAGGAACTATAGTCAGCATTAAACTAATTATTAATGATACAAGAATTATGTTTTTCTTCATTATTGAATTTCAGTATTCACACTTACTTCAGACGCTTCAATAGCTGCCAAATCTTTTTCCAAAGCTGTCATATCATTATCTAGCTCAGCATCAGAGGTATCAACTGGTTGGACTTTTTGAACAGTTTCTTGAACAGTTTTGGAAACAGAAGAAGGAGTAACTGGCTTATTAAATACCAGGACATAAGCTCCAGTTAAAACAGCAATAATTACCGAGGCAGCTACCAATAACTTAACTATCACAGTAACATTTAACCTCTTTTTGGGTTCGTTGTCAACTATACCCCAAGTAAAATTTTATTAGAAACAGGGAGCACTATCCTTGGAGAAAGAATGCCTTTTTTGATTAAAATGTCTAGAGGTTGTCTGGCAACTTCTGATAACTCGTATCTATAATCAAAGGCAACCAAAGCCTGTATTCCTGGATATTTGGTAGGAACACCCCGATAATATGCTGGCATTCCACCTAAATCCCAATCTTCACCCCATACTTCACCTAAAATAACGCCTTCATCCTCCGGGGTTTTTTTGTACCAGCGGTCCACCTTTTTAATATTATCTCTGTGAATAAATTTAAGCCATGTTTCTTCAGGCTGTAATATTTGAGTAACCCGTGCTAAATGTGTCTGCATATATGTATTAACCCAATTTTGCTCACAACTTAAGCGGTCCCCTTGCTTTAGATTAGGCAAATGTAACATGCCTTGGTCCTCATACCAACTCATAGAAATACTACTACGATGATTCCCCTGAACCGACATATAAGAACTAAAGAGCTTAAAGGCTGACATGTATCTGCTCCAAGCATATCCTGTAGCCCCTCTAGGACTTGCTACATAGCAATCATAAAGCCGATCAACAGCTGAAGAAGCTAGAGAGTCTTTTTGTTCTTCTGGGAGTGAATCTATTTGGGTTATCATATCAAGCTGAACATCAAGCGGCTGCTTGGTAAAGTCTTCATCTTTTAAAGCTGCCATTACCTCAAAGTATTGACCACCAGGTCGAAACTGCCTTCTAACACCAATTATTTCACCCTTAAGTTGTTCAACAAACTTACTGTATAACGGGTCATAATCAACTGGACTAGCTCGGAGACCACCTGACACATCAGCAGTAATTTGTTCTAAAACAGATGGCATTGGCTTACCTTCTACATCTAGATATGACATAAAGGGAATATACTATCAGCTATTATGAATGTCAACTTAGAATGTATAATCTTGATATGGATGAAGTTTTAGTTATTTTCCCTGGTTGGGGCAATGATGAGTATGCTTATGATTGGCTCCAAAACAACCCAAAACTTTTCTGGAAAAACATCTAATACCCAAAAGATGGCTTTAAGAGGGATTTTTTGATAAAATATGATACTTGTAAGGCGCCTTCGTTCCCGGTCACGATTTCATCGGACCGAGGATCCACGATTCACGTCCCGACTTTGTCGAGGACGGAATCGGGACTAGTGGTGTCGGTCATTATTAAACAGTAAAAATAAAAATGTACTATACGTATATTTTAAGATCTGATAAAAATGGTAAATACTACATTGGCTGTACGGGTGATCTTGATAGAAGAATAACAGAGCATAATAATGGGTTAAGTAAGTTTACAAAAGGCAAGGGACCTTGGATTATTTGTTATTCAGAGCAATTTAACAATTTAATAGATGCAAGAAAAAGAGAAAAGCAGATTAAATCTTGGAAAAAAAGAGCTGCTATTGAAAAACTAATAAATGGCGCCTTCGTCTAGTGGTTAGGACACTGGGTTTTCATCCCAGTAATCACGGGTTCGAATCCCGTAGGCGCTACAGATACAAACATTCCCCCTTCTATGGGGGATTTTTTGAATTTAACTAAGGGACAATATGCCCAATAATTGTCTCACCCATGAATGACCGATTTGCTTGGGCCAATAACTTCCAGCTTAGTTTCCCATCTACCCTTACCTGATCTAAAGCATTATCCAATCCACCTCTTAATCTTTTTGGTAAACGGGAATCAACTGGTTGCACCACATGTACACCTGATTCATCCAAGATAATCAATCCAGCCTTTGTAAGTCCTTCTAAAGCAACGTGACAACCAGGACTGTACACGCCCCACCAAACATCTTTATAAGGATCAAATTTAAATCTAGGTAGTTTTAAACCAGCTAATGATCTATCAACATAAAAAATTAAATTATCCAAGGTGATTAAATTTTTTAAGGGACCCCCGCTAACAGGACAATCTTTAGCAATTACTTCTACTAACAACCTATCTTTTAGTCCTAATTCTAGCCCCATCATAAAATTACTCTGTAATTTTTTTATAATCCATTAATTTTCCTAAAACTAAAGTTGTAATGAGTACTAATATAAGCTGAGTGATACCAGTAAGGATTACCCAATTTAACCCTCTTCCTAAAAATCCAAAAAGCCCAAAAACAGAAATACCTATCCAATAATCTATTGGTAGACCCAAGAACCAACGGGGATGCCAAGCAGCATCTATTTTATTAAATTTCTTAAGCCCAAAATGAGGGTTAACCAAAAACCAGATAAAATCTTCATGGATAGCAAAAAGAGCAAAATAGGCCACTAGCTCTCCCCAAGCCAACACAGAAAATGGTAAATCCTTACTATAATTCCAAATAGCTGGAAAGGCAAAAGAGATTGTAAAAGTAATTATGGCAAACAAAGGTAATGGATGAAGAGGCCTTCCAAAAGTAAATAACTTTAGACAATTAAAAAGCCATTTATTTGACTTCATAATATTCCCATTACCTCCCCAACCGATTGGGCCTTCAGCACTGGCCATCACCAAAGCCCATAAAATACCTAAGGCAAAAACATAAATGTTTAAAACCAGATCTCCAGTACTCAACATAAGCTAATCTTAATCTAGAAATTCAGGAAAAACAATATTTCTTACATATTACAATCAACCTCTTGCATAAACTCTATTTTAGACATACAATCCTTTCTAACCCTTGCTTGGCAAGGTTTTTTTAGAACTATATGGCAAAAAAAGAATCTTTACAACCTTGTTTCTTCTACGATGATATTAGTGGTAGATGTGAGAGAGTGTCCATTTCTACAGAGATTGTTGGGCAAATGCTGACTATTAATAATCAAGACCTTGTTGCTGAGGTTATTCGAAAGCAGGATATAGATCCTAATATTGCAATTAATTTAATTCAAATCTGCTCCAAGGTAGCCACAGAAACAAACTTGGCTGGTATTGCTCCTTTTTGTCCAGCTTTTAAAACATTTCGCAAAAAGCCACAAGAACTTCTTTCTTACCAAAGAACTGAGTGTGTATATTGTTGGACAGGAGATACAGCATCAGCAATTAGAAAACCCATTGAAAGATTATTCGTTCCTATTGCCTTAGAAATTGAATCAGCAGAAGCGGCAGCTGCACAAATGGAAAATGAGAAAAAGCTAGCAAAATTGCTACAAGAAGCACCTACTAGGAAAATATCAAAAGAGATAAGGGCTTTAGAACGTCTCTTGTTAAAAAATTAGCACAGCTTTTAACCTGTGATATTTTTTATTAACCCCACTTGGGGTTTATCACCTTCAGCAAAATCTACTGAAATAAAATCTAATCTGTAGGGCTTATCCCCCCAGCCTATTTTGACTAAATAAAACTGAGCTGTTTTGAGTAAAAATTTAATCTTCCAAGGAGTTATTGATTCTACTGGTAAACCAAATTCATGAGAATATCTGGTTTTTACCTCTACAAACACCATATATTCCTTATCCCTAGCCACTATATCTATCTCCCCACCTCTAATCCTGTAATTTCTTTCCAAGATTTTATATCCAAGCTTTTGGAGGTACTTACAAGCTATATCCTCACCATGATCACCAATTGATTTACGATTCATGATTTAAGAATAACGAATTTATCGTAAATCATAAATCTTCATTCGTAAATCTTGCCAAATTAAACGATTTTCTATGGATTCTGCATAAACCATATTTCTTAATGGCCTCCCTATGCTCTAAGGTCCCATAACCTTTATTTTGTGCCCAATTATATTGAGGATATTCTTTATGTAACTCCCTCATTAGATCATCCCTATAAACTTTAGCAATAATAGAAGCCGCAGAAATAGTGGCACAAATTTTATCCCCACCAATAATAGGCTTTTGTTTTCCTCTATCTAGGTTTTTAATAAAGAAAGCATCAATTAAATAATAATCTGGAGTTTGTTTTAGATTTTCTATGGCTTTTAAAAAAGCCAGCTGAGTAGCTTCCCCTATCCCAACTTCATTTATACAAGTAACATCTATCTCACCTACTGCCCAATACAAAGCCTCCTTTTTAATTATCACTGAAAGCTCTTCTCTTTTTTTAGGGGTTAAAAGTTTTGAATCTTTAATACCTTTTGGCAAAATAATATTTGAAGGAAAAATCACACATCCTGTAACCACTGGACCAGCAAAGGATCCCCTACCTACCTCATCCAGACCACAAACTAAATTATGCCCTTGGGACCAAAGTTGAGTTTCAAAATCTAAAGTTGGGGAAATCATGTTCAGAATATCAGAAAATCCGAGAATCAGAAAATCTGATCTTCCGATCTTCTGGTATTCCGATCTTCCGAGTTATACTCGTGTTGCTCTTCTTCCAATTAATCCCCTGAGGTAATAAAGCTTACTACGTCTAACATTATTAGCATGTTTTTTTACTTCAATTTTTACAATGGATGGAGAATTAAGAGGCCATTTTCTTTCTACACCCATCCCACCAGCCCCAATTCTTCTTACTGTCATCATTTGATTTTCTCCTCTTCCAGAAAGAGAAATCAAAATTCCTTCAAAAACCTGGACCCTAGTTTTGGCTCCTTCAACCACAGTAGAATGGACACGCATTGTGTCCCCAATATGAAGCTCGGTGTTGTTTACAGTTGCTGAAATCATGGAGTAAATTGTATCTGTTTTTGTTTATTAAGTCAATCTCATGGCTCCCTTGCCCAAAAGTTCCTCTATTTGACTAATTAAGATATCTTCAATCCTAACCCCAAAAGGCAAATCCATTTTTTGTAAATTATTATCTCCATTTGACAAAAGCAGGCTTACTTTTGATCTTCCTGGATATTCCCTAAGAGTTCTATTTACTTTTTGTAATAATTCCACCCCGCCACCTCTTGGCACCACAATCTCTACTTCTTTACTTCTCACCTCAGCTGTATTTGGATCAAATAAAGTAACATTATCTACCACCAAAGATAACTGCTCTTCTCTTTTGTCTACTTTGGCCTCAACTAGTACCACATTATCCTTTTGTAAAATACTTTTACTAATCTCAAAAGTTTTCGGAAAAACCACCCCCTCTGCTTCAGCTAAAGTATCAGAAATCTTAATAAAAGCCATCTCTGCCTGACTTTTTTTAGTCACCACCTTTTTTACCTCAGTAACTACTCCACCAACTACCACCTTTTTCCCCACCAAATCTTCTGATAAATCAGACACCCTATGAGTAATAAAATCATGAATTTGTTTGAGTTTTTTCAAAAAAGGAGGCTCATGAAGGTAAAAACCTAGTAACTCCTTCTCAAAAGTTAGCATCTGGTCCAAATCCATTTCTTCAACATTTGGTAGGTTTACCACAGTATCTTCTACAAAGTCCTCTTCCCCAAATAAGCCTACTTGGCCAGAAGAAACTCTTTTAGCAGCTTGATGGGCTTTTTCCAAAACAACGTCTAAAACTAATAAATGAGCAGACCTAAATCCAATTTTATCTAAAGCACCTGCTTTAATTAAACTTTCCAACGTTTTTCTATTTACTAATCTATTATCAACCCTTAAACAAAGATCTATCAGAGATTTAAAAGGACCATTTTTTCTGGCTTCTATAATTGACTCTATGGCAGAAATGCCTACATTTTTCAAAGCGGATAGCCCAAAGCGGATAGCATATCTATGATTGCTCTTATCAGCTCCACCTAGCTCATCTTTTAAGTCCTCTTCAGATAGATCTTCTACTTTTTCCAGAGTAAAACCTACACCAGATCTGTTTACGTTTGGAGGCAAAACCATAACTCCCATTCTTTTACATTCTTCCATAGCAGCAGCAATTTTTTCTGAGTCACCATATTCAGCACTCATCACAGCAGCCATAAATTCCACTGGATAATTTGCCTTCATATAAGCTGTTTGATAAGACACCATGGCATATGAAGCACTGTGAGACTTATTAAAACCATAGGCTGCAAATTTTTCTATTAAAGTAAAAAGGTCTTCGGCATTAATTTTGGGCATACCGTTTTCAATACACCCATCCACAAAATGAGTTCTTTGTTTGGCCATCTCCTCTGGGATCTTCTTACCCATGGCTTTTCTAAACTTATCAGCCTCTTCCCAAGAATAACCAGCAATATTAATAGCTGTCATAATGACATCCTCTTGATAAACCAATAATCCTAGTGATCTATCCATATACTCTTTCATTCTAGGATCCAGATAGGTAATTCTTTTGGGGTCTCTTTTTCTAGCGATATATTCTGGAATAATACTTAAAGGACCCGGTCTATAGAGTGCAATCATAGCCATGATGTCAAAAATATTAGTTGGCCGAAGCTCCATTAAATATCTAGTCATACCAGAACCCTCAAGTTGAAAAAGACCCATGGTTTCACCTTTTGCCAAAAGCTTATACACTCTTGCATCATCCAAGGGCAGGTTTAATAAATCTACTTCTAGTCCTCTGTTTTCCCTTACAATCCTCACAGCTTCTCCTAAAATTGAAAGATTTCTTATACCTAACATATCCATTTTGACCAAACCAACACCATCTTCACCAACAGCATGCATATCATATTGAGCTACAATCTTGTCTCCATTAGACTCTTTTTGTAATGGTGTGTAATCAGTTAAATCTGTTGGAGCAATTACCAAACCTGCAGCATGGACTGATGCATGCCGAATAGTCCCTTCAATTTTTTTGGCAAGATCTATTAAACTTTTTACTTGTGGATCATTTCTATATAAATCATTTAGTTCTGGAACCTCCCTTAGAGCATCATCCAAGGATTGATGAAAACCTTGTCTTGGAGGTGGAACAAGTTTGGCTATTCTATCTACTTCTCCATAAGGCATAGCTAACACTCTTCCAATATCACGGATAGCTGCTCTTCCCATCATAGTTCCAAAAGTCACAATATGGGCCACCTTATCATGTCCATATTTATCCATTACATAACGGATTACTTCATCTCTTCTATCATCAGCAAAATCAGAATCAATATCAGGAAGTGATGGTCTCCAAGGGTTTAAAAACCTCTCAAAAGGTAACAGATACTCAACAGGATTAATATTTGTTACCCCTAAAATATAAAGCACCAAACTACCTGCAGCAGAACCTCTGGTGTTTGTAATAATCCCTCTTTCATGAGACCAGTCAATAAAATCATGAACTATCAAAAAGTAAGTAGCATACTTTTTTTTATCTATTACTGAGAGCTCATAATCCATTCTTTCCCTAAGCTTTGGATCATCCTTAGGGAATTTTTCTTTAAATTTTTCCTCACAAATTCTTCTTAAATATACCATTGGGTCCTCATTTCCTGGGACATCAAATATAGGAAAATAAGGCTTTCCCAGAGTAATTTCTAGGTTTATTTGATCAGCAATTTTAACGGTATTAGAAATAGCATCTGGAATATCTTCAAAAAGGCTCTTCATCTCTTCTGTGTTCCTAATATATAGATTAGGAGTATCAATCATCCTCAACCTATTTATATCTTTTAGAAACTTACCTGTTTGAACACAGACAACAGCATCCTGGGCATTTGCATCATCAGCTTTTACATAGTGATAATCATTAGTAGCAACAATTGGTAAGCTATATTTTTTACTTAAATCTTTTATAGCCTTAAAAGAAATCTCTTGTATCTGAGCCATATTTTCCAAGTCTCTTCTAATTATTGGATCCATATTAGGATTTTTTAAAAGCTCAGAGTACTCATGATTTTGTAGCTCAAGGAAATAATTCCCTTCTCCAAAGATTTCTAAATAAGTTTTAATAATATCTTCTGCTTCTTTTAAACCATCAGTTTTTAAACTCTTTATCAACTCTCCCCCAGGACACCCTGATAAAACAATTAAACCCTCATGATATTGTCTCAAAAGTTCTCTATCTACTCTGGGCTTATAATAATAACCATCAAGGTGGGCAATGGAAACAAGTTTCATTAAGTTTTTGTACCCTTGATGATTTTTGGCTAAAACTGTTAGATGGGACGGGTCAGTATCAAGTTTTCCTTCTTTATCTTTATGAGATCTTTTTGCTATATAAAGTTCACAACCAATAATTGGTTTTATACCAGAATTATTACATTCTTGATAAAACTCTATAGCTCCATACATTACACCATGATCAGTCATAGCTACAGCTGGCATATCCATTTCCTTTACAGCTTTTACCAGCTTTTTTACCTTGGAAATACCATCCAATAAAGAATATTCTGTGTGACCATGAAGATGTACAAATTTACTCATAGGGGTTTTAACAGTTCCCATTTTAACAGCTCTTGGGATACCTATTTCAAGTGGGTAAATTACTATCTGAGCAAACGTTCTAATACTTCTTTGGCTAAGGTGCTATTTGCCTTACCTTGGGTCTTTTTCATCACAATTCCTACCAAAGCATTAATAGCTCCTAATTTCCCATTTTGGTAGTTTTTAACAGCTTCTGGGTCCTCTGTCATGGCATCTTTAGCTAATTTTTCTATCTCCACCTCATCTTCTATTAAATCAACCTTTTTGCTGGCAAAATTTTCTACCGCATGCAAGGCATCCCCCTGAGAGACTAAAGTTATTTTTTGGTTTACGATATAGTTGGCAAGGTCTTGTGGCGCAATACCCTTTTCTTTTCCAAGCTTTACAGCCTCTTCAAACCAACCTGCCAGCTCCAACTTCTCTGTTAAGATCTCAGCATTATTTTTGCTTATTCCATACTCTTCCATAAATCTTTTTTCTTTATTCCACGGCAGCTCTGGCAGGTTTTCTTTAATTCTTAAATCTTTGTTCGTAAATCGTAATTCTGGTAAATCAGGTTCTGGGAAATACCTATAATCATTAGCTTCTTCCTTAGATCTTTGAACATATGTTTCTTTTTTAGCTTCATCCCAACCTCTGGTTTCCTGAGTTAATTTTTCTCCCTTTTCTAAGGCCTCAATTTGTCTAGTTCTTTCATACTCAATAGCTGCCACCATAAATCTAAAAGAGTTAATATTTTTTAACTCCACTCTATAATTTGGTAGCTCCTTTTGGCCAACCGGACGAACACTAACATTAGCTTCCAATCTCATATCACCCCGTTCCATATCAGCATTGGATACACCTAGATACCGGAAAAGTTGCTGCAACTTTTGAGCATAATCCCGCACCTGGGAAGAATCTCTAAAATCTGGTTCTGTTACAACTTCAACCAGTGGAACACCAGAACGGTTGTAATCAATTAGAGTTTGTGCCCCTTGATGAGTTAATTTACCAGTATCCTCCTCCTGATGAACCCTATTAATTCCGATAATTACCTCCTGTCCACTGTCACCTGTCACCTGTAACCTACCACCTATACATAAAGGCCAACGGTATTGGGAAATCTGATAACCTTTTGGCAAGTCTGGGTAAAAGTAATTCTTTCTTTCAAATCTTGATAAATCTGAAACTTCACAATTTAAGCTCAGACCAATCTTCATACAATCTTCAATGGCTTGTTTATTAGTATAAGGTAAAGCTCCAGGAAGGCCTAAACAAACAGGGCAAGTATGAGCATTGGGTTCTTTACCAAAGTAGTCAGCAGAACACCTACAAAACATTTTAGTTTTGGTATTTAGTTCTACATGAACTTCCAAACCAATAATTGTTTCGTACTTCTGGTTCATCATTCTTAAATCTTAAATCTTAAATCTGGCCTTTTACTGTGCCACTGGGTTGCTTGCTCATAAACTTCTCCCACATTTAAAATTGTTTCCTCATCCATATATTTACCTAAAATTTGCAATCCTACTGGCAAGCCTTCAGAAAAACCACAGGGCACAGATAACGCTGGGATGCCTGCCAAATTAGCTGAGATAGTATAGATATCAGATAGGTACATGGTTAAAGGATCACTCACCTTTTCTCCGAGGTTCCAAGCCACCGTGGGAGAAACTGGGCCAACTATCACATCCACTCCGGCAGCTGCCGGATCAAAAGCTTTATCAAAATCCTGCTTGATTAAAGTCCTCACCTTGGCAGCCTTGGCAAAATAATCATCATAGTAACCAGTAGAAAGAGCAAAGGTTCCCAACATTATTCTTCTTTTTACTTCAGCTCCAAATTTATCCCTAGAGTCTCCAAATCTAATCCCATCAAACCTGGCCAAATTAGAAGATACCTCTGAGGCCATTAAAATATAGTAGGCAGCAATAGCATATTCAGTGTGTGGCAGGCTTACCTCTACAATCTCTGCTCCTAATTCTTTTAATTTATCTATAGCTTCTCTGACAACCTTCTCTACCCCCTTGTCCAAACCTTCACCAAAATATTCCTTTGGCACCCCAACTTTTAAATTTTGGATTGTATCTTTGAATTTTGAATTTTGAAATTTGAATTTCTCAGCAACACAGTTGCTATCATATTCATCCGGTCCAGAAATCCATTCTAAAACTTTCCTGGCATCAGCCACTGTTTTGGTAATAGGACCAATCTGATCAAAAGAAGAAGCCATAGGCATAGCCCCATACCGGGAAACCCTGCCATAGCTAGGTTTTAAGCCCACTACTCCGCACAAAGATGCTGGCTGCCTAATTGATCCACCAGTGTCTGTGCCTAAAGCAAAAACACAAAGGTCTGCAGCGACAGCTGCAGCAGAACCAGAGGAAGACCCACCAGGAACTTTACTTTGGTTCCAAGGATTTTTTGTAGCCCCAAAGGCTGAGTTTTCTCCAGAAGAGCCCATGGCAAACTCATCCATATTAGCTTTGCCAATCACACCTACACCCTCATTTTTTAGTTTATTTATCACTGTAGCATCATATTGAGGAATATAGTTACTCAGTATTTTTGACCCAGCTGTTGTTTGAATATTTTGAGTACAAATTATATCCTTTATAGCTGCTGGAATCCCTTTAACTCCTTCATTCACCATCAAATAAGCATTTAATTGAGGATTTAATTCTTTAATCTTCTCCAAATAAGCATTATTTAATTCTTTCTCAGTAAACTTCCCAGCCTTTAATCCCTCAATTGTTTCAATTAAAGTTAATTTTGTTAAATCATTCATTTTCAAATACTCCTTTTGTTACAAAGAAACCATCTTTTTTCACAGGAGCATTAGATAAAGCCTGCTCTTGTGTCAAGGAAGAACTAATAATATCTTCGGACAAAGCATTAGATGCTCCTGTCACATTAAAGGTGGGCTCAATCCCTTTGGTATCGACTGAATTGAGCTGATCAAAATAATCCAAAATAGCTGAGAGTTGTTCAGGATATTTCTCTTCTTCATCAGCAGAAAGCGGGAGATTAGCCAGCTTAGCCACTTTTTTAACCTGGTCTTTTGTGATTTTCATATAACAGGATTATAAGCAAACCTTGAAATTTTCGCCACTGCTCAAAAAATAACCCCTTGTTTTTTTAGTTCCAAATTATTTATAGTTATCTTTATGGATGATCAAACAACTCAAGACCCAGTAGACGAAAAAGATAATAGTGCCTCAGTTATCCTGAACATGGAAGGGATGATCAAATCCCATATCTCTGCCCTTGAAAGGTACCAGGAAGAGCTCACCAAACAACAAGGATTATTGGATGATATCTTTAATAATGACCCAACCTACAAAGACCACACAGAAAAAGCAAAAGAAGCTGCCAAGATAAAAAGTGCCACCAAACAACAAATCCTAAAACAACCCCAAGCAGCTGATTTAGATAATAAGGTAAAAACCCTAAGATCAGAGATTAAAGAACATAAGGCTAGCCTTTCTGATTATTTAAGAGAATTCCAAAGATTATCTGGAATTAATGAGATTGAAGGAGATGATGGAGAACTCAGAGAAATTGTTTATACAGCTAAATTAATTAAAAAGGGTTCTAATTTTAAACCTTAAGCAGTATCTGCTTTAAATCTTCCAAGGCCTCATAATCATGAATAGATACAGGATGTACTTCTTTTTTGAGTTTTTTTAGCGCCTGTATCTTTTTATCTAAATCCTTTTTATCTACCAAGTCAGACTTAGTAAGCAAGATAATTTCTTGTTTATCCTCTAGGCCCCTATCAAATTTTTCTAACTCTTGTCTTACTGTTTTATAATCTCTCATTACATTATCTGAATCAGCAGCTATACAATGAAGGAGTAAAGTAACTTTTTCTATATGTTTTAAAAATTTTATACCCAAACCCTTTCCTTCTGCAGCTCCTTCTATAAGTCCTGGGATATCAGCTAAAACTTTATGATCTAATACTCCTAAATTTGGTTCTAATGTAGTAAAAGGATATTCAGCTATTTTGGCTTTGGCAGCAGTGAGTTCATTTAATAAACTACTCTTCCCAGCATTTGGCAGACCAATAAGTCCTAAATCGGCTATTAATTTTAGCTCTACTTTAAAACGTTTCTCTTCCCCAAACAAACCTGGTTGAGCATACTTAGGGGTTGTTCTTCTGGAGGATTTAAACTCATAATTTCCCCTGCCTCCCAAGCCACCCTTTGCTATTAATATCCTCTGGTCTAAATCATTTATCTCAATTTCCTCTGCAGTTAACTCATCTGTCAAAACTGTTCCTATAGGTAAAGTTACTTCTATATCAGCTCCATCTTTACCAAATTTCCTATTACTCTCTCCAGGTTTTCCATTTTCTGCTTCTCTTAACTTTTCCCTAGAGAATTGGTTTAAAGCTGTTAAATCTGAGGTAACTTTGATATAAACATCTCCACCTTTACCACCATTTCCCCCATCAGGACCACTTTTTAAACCAGGGTAAAAGGAAACTTTTCCAGCTCCTCCATGTCCCCCTCTTAAAATAATTTCTACTTCATCAATTAACATAGGGAGTATTATACCTTAAACCACTCCTAAATATGTTAAACTGGTTCGTAGATGGATCTTAAACAGGTTACTCTATGCCTTCTAACAAAAGATGATAATGTCCTACTGGCTATGAAGAAAAGAGGCTGGGGGCAAGGTAAATGGAATGGTGTGGGTGGCAAATTAAATTCAGGAGAAACAGTGGAAGAGGCAGCTATTAGAGAAACACAGGAAGAGATTAATGTTGTCCCAGAGAAGCTTAAGCAAGTAGCAACAATAAATTTTTATTTTCCTAAATCTCCAGACTGGAACCAACAGATGTGTGTTTATTTAATAACTAGATGGCAAGGTGAGCCAAAAGAATCAGAAGAGATGAGACCAAAATGGTTTCCTAAAAACAAAATCCCATTAGAAGAAATGTGGGAGGCAGATACTCACTGGATGCCACAAGTTTTAGCAGGTAAGTTACTTAAGGCTGATTTTATATATAACAATGACCAACAACTAGAAGAATTTGAAATCAAAGAAGGCTCCTTCTAAATCTTGCCTTCCATTTCATGTAGAGCTTTTACTCTTTCTTGAACAGAAGGGTGGGTATTAAAAAGATTAGCAAAAGATCTAGCCGCAGATTGACCCTTTAGTGGATTTACTATATACATATGAGCTGTGCCCCTATTGGCTACTTCCAAAGGCTCTTGATCAGAAGAAATTTTAAGCAAAGCACTTTCTAACCCTTGTGGATATCTAGTTAACAGCACCCCAGAAGCATCTGCTAAAAATTCTCTTCTTCTTGAAATTGCCAGTTGGATCAAAGTGGCTATAATTGGAGCCAGTATTGCTGCTACAAGTGCTAGTACAACAAAAATAGCACTGCCTTTGTTATCATCATCTCCCCCTCCAAACCACATACTTCTTAAAAACCAATCAGAAAGCAAAGCCACGGTTCCTACCAAAATAGCTACCACTGCCATAAGTAAGGTATCTCTGTTCCCAACATGAGATAGCTCGTGGGCAATTACCCCCCCAAGCTCTTGCTTGTTTAACTTGTCTAAAATTCCTGTAGTTAGGGCAATAGCTGCATGCTTTGGGTCCCTGCCAGTAGCAAAAGCATTTGGAGCAGAATCATCAATAGTATAAATTTTTGGAACTGGTAATCCTCCAGCAATACATAAATTTTCTACTAAATGATAAATTTCTTTGCTAGAGTCATGTTTTAATTCCTTGGCTCCAGAGATTCCCAAAACAATTTTATCTGAGAAATAATAGGAGACAACATTCATAATCCCAGTGACTACTAGAGCAAACCCAACAACCCCTATCCCCCCAACCTCCCCAAAACCAAAACCCCTAGCCAAAACATAAACTACACCAACAACAAATAAAGTGAAGAGAATCATAATTAACCAGGTTTTAAAAATATTGGATGAAACTTGATCCCAAGCGGTATTAACAGCAGCCATTAGAATTTAACTTCAACGTCTTTTTTCTCTTCTTCCGTAGCCTGGAAGAATTCAGATTTAGTAAATCCAAACATATTAGCAATCAAAGCTGTAGGCATCATCTCTGTGGTGTTGTTGTAATCCAAAACATTGGTGTTATAAAACTGTCTAGAAGCTGCTACTTTTGTTTCTGTATCAGAAATCTCTTCTTGGAGTTGTTTAAAATTTTCAGAAGCCTTGAGCTCTGGATAAGCCTCTGCCACAGCAAAAAGTGATTTTAAAGCCCCTGTCAGCATGTTATTAGCATCAGCTGCCTCATGTGGATTACCCGCTCCCATCAAAGCTGATCTTGCTTTGGTAACATTTTCAAATACTTCTTTTTCATGCTTGGCATAACCTTTTACAGTTTCCACCAAATTAGGAATCAGGGAGGATCTTCTTTTTAATTGAACATCAATTTGAGACCAGGCTTCTCTAACACGGTTTCTAAGAGTAACCAGGCTGTTGTAAGTAGTAAGTAGCCAAAAAGCTAAAATTACTATTAAACCAATAATCACATACGCAATTGTCATTTCTTAATTATTATACCACTTTTCTAGAGCTGTCAAATTAAGATTATTCACAATATCTTCTTTTGTAGCCCAGCCACGCCTAGCTGTAGCCACTCCAAACTGCATATTGTCCATCTGAGACAGCTCATGAGAATCAGTGTTAATCACAAACTTTACACCATATGCCTTGGCTTCTTTAATTAATTTATCGGTAAGATCCAATCTATTTGGGTGAGAGTTAATTTCCAAAGCTTTATTATTTTTAGCTGTATATTTGAAAACTTCTACCCAATCTGCTTCATAAGAAGACCTTTCGTTTAAAATTCTGCCCGTTGGGTGTGTTAAGACTTTTACATATGGATTTGCCAAGGCCTTAAGTATCCTTTTTGTCATTTTATCTTTTTCCATTCTATGAGAAGAGTGAATACCAGCCAATGCAAAATCAAGTAGCTTTAGTCCCTCATCAGGCACAGAAAGAGACCCATCGGGGAGAATATCAATTTCGAGTAAATTTAGTACTCGGATGTCTTTAATTGAGTAATTTATTTGTTCAATAGCCTCACTTCTTTTTTTTATAAGCTTAACTATTTGTTCTGGAGTATGGTTAGTAAAACTAGGAGAATGATCAGAGATTCCAATGTATGAGTAGCCTTTCTTCTTTGCTGCTTCTACAATTTCTTTTATATTATTTGCTCCTGGACTATGTGATGGCTCTAAGGGAAAGTTAGAATGCAGATGTAAATCACCTTTTATATCTTGAAGATTCACTAATTTTGGTAATTTATACTCTAATCCAGCCTCAATTTCACCTGTATCTTCCCTTAACTCTGGAGGAGGTGAATCCATACCCAAAAGAGAATAAAATTCCTTTTCTGTGGGAGTTTCCTTGGTTTTATTAGTTTTAATATCTTTCACCCCATATTCAGATAAAGAAAGCCCAACACTTTGGGCATAAGATCTTAAGTGTATATTATGGCTTTTAGAGCCTGTAAAATGTTGTAAAAGGGCCCCATAAACATTTGAGGCAACTATTAGGAAATCCAAAGATAAACCAGAATTTAAGGCTATAGTGACCTTAGCCTCACCCTGATCAACTATTCTAGAAATACCTGGCATCTTAATGATATGTTCTACAGTTTTTTTAGGATTATTTGAAGCTACTGAAAAATCTAAATCTCCTATTGTAGGAACCATTCTTCTTAAAGATCCTAAAACATCAGCTTTTATAATGCTTGGATCGGTCTTTAGATAATCTAAAACCTTTTGAGCTTGGGCAAATGCATAAGGAAGAAGTATCCTGCCACTTCTAATTGAGGAAAGCTCCTCTACCCCAGCCATAATCTTCTCAGCAATTTTGGCTGAAAAACCTTTTCCCACCAGTTCTCCTGTTTTTATCTGATCTTTTAAATCCTCAATATTTTTTACTCCTAAATCAGCTAGCTCCAAAGCTGTTTTTGGACCTACTCCAGGAATATCCAAAAAATCAAAAACTTGTTTAGGTATACCCTGTTTTACTTCTTCCCAGTGTTTAACCTTTCCTGTTTTAAATAACTCATTAAGATGTTCTTGTAAACTAGGACCAACCCCAGGAATTTGATCTAATTTCCCTTCTTCCCAAAGGTCTTGGATCTCAATAGAGGTTTTTTCAATATTATCTGCAGCTGTTTCATAAGCTCTAATTTGGAATAAATTAGCTTTTTTGATGGTGTACACAGCTGCTACTTCCCTCAACATTGAAGCTATTTTAGAATTAGTAAGTTCTTCCATTAAGGTAAATATAACATGTTATCTTTAGGTTGGTAAGAGAAAAAAGTAAGAGTTCTTAAAAATGTTTAACAAGCTTGGCTGTAGTATAATTTAGATCATGATGAAGTCAGTATTTAAGGTAACCATTGCTGAAGATGAGGTGCTCCAGGAATACAGAGATACAGCCATACAAGAACTGAATGAGTTTTTTGAAAAGAAATGGGTTTTCAACACACCAAAAATTTTTATTGTTGACGATAGAAAAACTATAGATCTACTTAAAGAAGAAAAGACTGAGGATTGGGTTGTGGGTTGGAGTTGGGGCAGAGCTGCAATCTTTATTTTAAATCCTAAAAACATATCAAAGGAAAGCAGCCATGATGGTAGTAAATATAATATTAAACAGTTAATTAAGCATGAGTTATGTCATTCTTTTTTCCAAATGGCTTTTGGGCAGAGTAAATTTAGGTGGATTAATGAAGGTGTTGCACTTTATACTGCGGATCAGTTGGAAAATTATAATAAACCAAAAAAATTTGAAGACTTTTTAGGTGAGAATGAGGATAAGGTATATGCAGAATCAGGATATGTGATTAAAATTCTTATTGGCAATTTTGGTAAAGAAAAGCTTTTTGAATTCCTTAAAAATCAAAGTAATATCTCTGAATTAGAAGAATTGAGTTCTCTGTTTGAAAAAATCTTTGGTGCTGAATTAGATTATTCTTTCTTCAATGAGCTACTTCATAAAAACTCAAATTAGTCTAGCGAGACCGACGGGACAATAACCTTATCTGCCTTCGGCAGCTGGGCGAACCGCACTTCGTGCTAAAACTGTTTCGTTTCTGCGGGCTTGCTTGTCAGAATATGATCGCCTTTGGGTAAGTTTGACTATCCTATATAAAACTTTGGAACAATCAGAAGTACGTGTACATTGAATATTTAGGGTGAAACTTTTTAAATTATTTATAAGACTTATAGTTGACACAACACGCGTTTAAATTTATACTTCGACCCATGGAATTATTAAGATTGTTTGATGAGGCAAATTTTTTAGATGCACATGATCCAAAAAAGGTTGCTAAAGTGGTAGAAGATCGATTAAATCAGCTAGAGATGAGAGGCTTGGATATACAATCGATCGTAGCCATCCCGAATTATCCTGATTCTTCTGCCCATGAACAAACTTATGATAAAAGCGGGATAAGTGATGCTTATTTTTTAGTAAATACGAAGGCTTCATCTTTATTAATTAATCAATGGCGTACTGAGGCCTTAGGCGATCAATTTAGAAGTCTAAATTTTAAAAGTTCGGCTTCACTTTATAAAGAGGTTAAAGACAGGGTCTCAGCACTTACAGAAGAGGGATTTTTAGTAAAGCATTTCCTAACATTTGTAGACTTCGAGGCGCAATCTATGTGGGGAGCAAGAGATTTGGATGGCTACCCCACTGGTGTCAGAGCAATGATTATTTGCTATCATCCTATGAGAGATTTGCCAACTTTATAATTAGTAATATTATAAATTTCTAACCCTGTTTTACTATTTCTTTGCGGGACCGACGGGACTAAGCAGAGCTTTCCTCCCGCCAAGGCGGGACGTCGAACCGTAAACTGGGGATCTTTCCTAGGTCAATCAGTTCATAAAAAAATCAGCCACAAGGGCTGACCTTTTTATGAAGCGGGACCGACGGGACTCGAACCCGCGACCTCCTCCGTGACAGGGAGGCGCTCTAACCAACTGAGCTACGGTCCCAAGAAAATTTGGACCTGAGTATTGTAACAAAGGTACAGATTGAGGTCAATAAAACTATATCTGATTCAACTAAGCAGCCTTTGGTCTGAATTCTTCTTGCACATTTACCAAATCAAGTCTGATGATTTCGGGTTGGTCTGCAAATTTCTTTTCTAACGGAAAGAGGGCAGTCGGATGACGAACCACATATAACAACGCATTGTTGAGTACCTTTTGTAGTTTTAAAATCTTCAGTGCTCGCTCATTATTCCCAGTCTTCACAAAACCTTCAGCTGCATTCAATTTTGGGGTAAAAAATTCTATTGTTTCTGCCAAAACTATATAGAACTGGTCTGAGGGGATTATTTTATTCTCAATATTCTCATCTAGGGCTGGTTTATCTTCCAAAGAGCTGGTTTTTGCCCAATTTGTTACTTCAGTAGAATTATCATCACCAGCCATCTTTATCCCACTTTAAAATCATTTTGGGTGTTTGTCAAATTTTTGTGCCGACATTAGAATTGATTGGAACGAAAAGTAATTACTTAACTGTAACTTCCACATTATTGGAGTAAAGAGAAACTGGGTTTTCTCCACCAACATAAACACCTACCCTGAAATATAATTTTTGCCCAGAAGGAAGACCTTCAAAAACATCATCTCTTTTACTATTATTATCCAAATAGTGCCAGGTATTTTGAGGATAGGTAGGATTTGGACTTGTATTATAAACAGTTTTAAATCCACTTCCTGGTGTTCCAGAAAAACTCCAGTTCAACTGAACTCTACCTGCTTCATTTGACACCGCTGTAAGAGTTAATTGGTTATTGACTGTTGTAGCAGGAGCTGTAGTAGGGATAACAGCCTTAGTTGGCTTTGGGGTAGGTGTTGAAGTTGGTATTGGTGTAGGGGTAGATGTGGGAGTTGGTATAGGTGTTGCTTCTGTAATTGTTTGCTCTACCTCTGGTTGTTTAGCTGAATTAGTACTTTGTTCTTGGGTCAAATCAGCCAACTTATTAGCACCAGGTACTACATTCATCAGATCAATTTGATCTTTAATTAAAAAACCGCCTGTTAAACCAAGCCCAAGTACTAAAACAATTACTATCACCCCCAAGATTGGAGCAAAACCTTTTTCCTTCATAATAAAAACATACAGGATTTACCAAATCTTTTCAATAGTGATTTTGGTAAAAAATTGCTATTGACAATTTTTTTTAAATAGGTTAAAAAGGGTCTAGTAAATTATCATCTGCCTAACTGATAAATTCAGGAGGTCAATAACTTTGCCAAAAGCTAAAAAAACAAATCAACAAAAAGGTGCTACCCTAAGTAGCGTTTCAATTAAAAATCACTCCTTTGGTGGTCAGTCTTTATTACAAAGACTGCAAAATGAACTTCAATTAAATCAATCATACTTAAGTTTAGTCTTAGGATTGATTATAGTTTTTGTAGCTGGATTGTTAGTTTTTAACTACCTGAAGAAAGATCCTTCAAATATAGGACCTGCTCAACAAACTATATCTGAGACACAAGCAGACGTGACTCCAGAAAATCTTCCTGGTAAATACACAGTAAAAGAAGGTGATACTTTGTTTACAATTGCTGAAAATTATTACAAAGATGGATATCAATTCTCTAAGATTGCTGAAACTAATAAATTAGCTAGTGCCGATGTAATTACAGCTGGGCAAGTATTAGATATTCCAAAAATTGAAGCTTCGACAGGAACAGGCGGTGCTATCAACAGTACTATTTGGGGAGAAAAAATTGAAGGTGATAGTTACACTGTACTAGAAGGTGATTGGTTATCAACTATAGCTGGTAGAGCTTATGGGGATGTAATGGCTTTTGATAAAATTGCTAAAGCTAATAGTATTTCTGATCCAGATTTAATAGAACCAGGAACAGTCCTCAAATTACCTAGGTAAAATATACAAAGTGGATTCCAGTAACTCTGTCGGTGTTTTAATTAATAGCTCCTCGGGTTTCTGATCATTTAATCTATCCCTAAGAACTTTTTCTCTGAATCCAAGTAAAAAGGGCCTATTTACCTGTCTTAAAGAATCTGCCTGTAGCCCAAAAACCTGAGCTATACCATTAACTGTCTTTTCCCCTGGACTCTGTATACCTTCCTCAATAAAATAAAAATATCTCAAATTATACAGCTTGGATCTGCCAATAGCCCTAGCAGCTTTCAAAGCCAACTCTTCGATTTGCATATCTGAAAGAACCCTTAACCACCGTATCGCTCCATGAAGAGGTAAATATTCATTTCCTTATATGAAACCGGATACATCTCTACTTGCCTAACCATAGGCGGAAATTATACTTTAAGTAAAGCTGCCTGTCAAACTATAGGATTAATATTATTTACCCTAGCTAATAAAATAAAACTTTAATATAATACCATTGAAATTAGCGGGATTTGTATAGTGGTAATACGCCCCGCCATGGCGGGGAGCCGCCAGAATATGTTTACTGTATATGTCTTAAAAAATAGTTTAACTAATAGGCATTATATCGGTAGCACTAATGATTTAGTAAGACGTTTAGATGAACACAATAGAGGACATACTAAATCAACAAGGCAAAAAGGGATCTGGGAAGTAATATACCAGGAGGAGTATAATGAGCTTCTTGAAGCCACAAGGAGAGAAAGGCAAATTAAGTCCTACAAAGGTGGCAATGAGTTTAAAAAATTATTAGCGGGATTTGTATAGTGGTAATACGCTACCTTCCCAAGGTAGAGCCGCCAGTCCGATTCTGGTATCCCGCTCAAGTTTTAAAGCTTGGACTTTAGTCTAAGGTTTAAAACTTTTGGGAGCAAAGAATGATTGGTAGCGAAGCGGTTCGACAACCGCAGGTTGAAAGCTTTGCTTATTCCCTTATCCCGCTCCTAAGGGGACAGTAGCTTCAGAATCAGAACATCCTTTAATAAAACTACAAATCCAGCAGAAAGAACTAACAATTAAATAGTTATTAATTTGTAAATTTAAAGGTGGAAATTATTGAATTCAAGATTTGAGTGTGCTCTTTAACTAATGGATCATTCTCAATAGAATCTATATCAAAATCAAGAACAATTATTTTATTCTCTTTTGCGATGCAAGTTGTGCTTATATTTGGACTAAAATGGGTATTTAATCTGACAGTGTGTGCAATAATATCACCTATTCTTATTTGCTTTTCTTCTATTATTGAATATTTACTATCCCACCGTGATAAACAGAAGTCTTTAACACTTTTTAACTTAGGATTATCCGCAATATCTATGCTAAGTTGTGAGCCTGAATCTTGATTACTTTGTTTAGGTAAAAAAATCCATACCAAAGGTTTTGTAGGATCCGGTTTATCATCAATCACGGCCCCTTCGGGATATTTGATTTCAAACCCATATTTTGTATTTGTATATGTTTTCCAATTAGAAGTATCTGTCTTGTTTTGATCTACTAACTTTCTTGTTATCAAATTATAATTAAACCGTTTTTGGTCAACCTTGAATATAAAATTATCCTTATCAACCCATCCTAAAAATTCAGGAGTTTCATTAACTTTTTGGGGCTTATAAATAGTTGTTAGGTTTTTATCTGTAGTACTATAAAGAAACACGCCTTCCTTTTCAGATAACGTTGCCTTTGGACAATCAGGACACCCTGTGCCAGACTGCCACATCGCCCAGGCTATATTTTTACAATCAGGAGACCACTGTGGACCAGTTCTCATTTCAAGACGACCATACTCAGGAAAAGCTTTACCTGGAATATCACCACAAGTTTGAACAGAGCCATTGTTATATTTTGGAATTTCTTTGGCTGGTGAAGGCTGTATAGTTGGGGTTACTGATGTCTGAGGTGGGATGCTTTGTTTGAAATTAATTTTCCCTGAGTATATTAAATATCCCCCAATTACAACAGCTATTAAAATTATTATCAGTATTGGAGCAAAGCCTTTTTCTCTCATTAAATTAAATATAGCACTTCTGGAGAAAAAGTTCTAATCTTATTGCTGTATAATACCCCTATCTGCCTAACAAGCAGATGAATCCAATTTTTTTATTTAAATTCACCTGTAAAAGAGAACTCGTTCTTCCTCCATCAAAGATTAATATGCCTTCATTAACTTGCTAAAATGAGACAGTATTTGAGGCAGAAAGAGTTCTGAATAACTTGCGTCTCCCGCTCCGGATGATTTGAATCTTAATTTTGATTCTTGACTAATCCTTTTTTCCTAGTTAATTTGATGAGTTTTATTAAATGTTTTGTCATGATGATAAAATTTCTCTGCGCTTTTTAGTTATTTCTTCTTTTTTGCCACGATTAAGGTATTCAAAATCATAACACCATCAACCAAATTTAAACTTTCTATACCAACCATTTCAAAAATAGTATAAATTCTAGTAGAATATGCTAAAGGGAACAGAGTTCATGCCGATGTAGCTCAATGGCAGAGCGGTCCCTTCGTAAGGGAATGACGGAGGTTCGATTCCTCTCATCGGCTCATATGAAAACACGACAAAAATCATTCTCTGCAAGAAGAATGGCAAAAAAAGGAAGAAGAAAATTAATTACTACCCTAATTCTGGGTGGTGTATTACTTTATATTGTTTTTGCCTGGTTTCTACCAAACTTTATTGGAGGATTGTCATTCTTAAACAGATTTAAATCTATGCCAGAACAAGAGACTCCTGTCTCTGAGAAGGCAACCCTTGCCCCTCCTGTATTAAATATTCCTTATGAGGCCACAAACACTGCCACTATTAATATCAAAGGTTATTCTATTCCAAAAACAAAAATAGAAATCTATATTGATGATCGTCTAAAATCAACCACTCAAACTAAAAACGATGGAAGTTTTATAGCAGAAAACGTTAGTTTAGATTTAGGCAATAATAATATCTCAGGTAAAACTATTGATGAACAGGACAGTAAAAGTTTATCTTCTAAAGTGATTAAGATTTATTACAATAATGAGCAGCCAGTATTAAATATAGATCAACCACAAGATAACCAAACTATAAGTGGGGATAGAAAAATAAGTGTCACGGGCAGTGTTGAGCCAAAAGAAAATATCTCTGTAACCATCAATGGGTCTCAAGTCATAGTTGGTAACGATGGCCACTTTTCCCAAATCATCAATTTAAATGATGGGGATAATAACATTACCATAATAGCAACAAGTATTACCGGCAGCTCTAGCCAAACAACTAGAAAAGTTATTTTTCAGCCTTAACACTTATTCCTAAAGCGACAAAATACCACAACATAATAGGTGGAAAAAATAAAGAATTAATAAACTGTCCATTTATAAGCAAGGAACTTAATAATAAAAATAAAACCAGACCTAAGCTAGTTTTTTGTGACAATAGGATTTTTAAGACTTTTATCCAAAATACAATGTAAACAACAAGCCCTAATAGACCTGTTGTAGCTAGGATAAATATCACCCATGAGTCAGCACCTCCCCCTGCATGTCCCCCATCTGCAGAATAAGTCTTAAATAAATTCTTTTGTTCTTGAGCAAAACGGTAATTATTAAAACCAACACCAAGGATTGGTTTATTCTGAAAAATTTCCCACCCATTCCTCCAAGAAACCACCCTTTCAGCTGATGATTTATCCAGAGATATTCCACCGCTGACTCTTTCTAAAAAACGAGGAAAAACTAGAGAAAGCCCTACTAATGATAAAAAACAGAGTAATAAAAAAGTGTATTTCTGCTTCTTTGAAACCTTATTCCAGATAAAAACACCTCCTAGAATTACAAAAGTTCCTAGCATTAAATAAGCAGAACGGGAAAACGTTAAAACAATAGCAAGGATTAAAGCCACAGCCTGAAGTAGCAAAACCTTCCTCACGCTTTGGATTAATTTAAAAATTATCAATCCTAATGTTAACACCAAAAAAGCCCCTACAAAGTTTGGATCCAAAAAAGTTGAAGTTAATCTTCCCTGATGAGGATCAAAACCCCATTCAGTTAAAGGAAAAAGAGGGTTATCAAATTTTGGGAAAAATATCAGTTGAAGAAATCCCAAAAAAGTAATGACTATCCCCACCAATCCCAATATCTTAATAATGGTTTTTTCATTAATTAATCCAACCTCTTTTAAATTAAAAATTATAACAAAAGAAGAAGAATAAATAATAAATCTCCAGAGATACAAGCTTCCCTTTAAAACTTCACCAACAGGATATTGAGTTAGAGACCAAATTAAAGAAGCAAAACCAATAGCCCAAAAGATAACTAAAAATTTAAAAGCAGGTGGAAATTTTGGTTTTGTTTTTTGTATTGTTTCCCATACTACAAAAAAAAGAAAGCTTAAAAAAAGTAGAATATCACTTAAATAAATTGCCCCAGAAGACCCAAAGGGAAAATGAGCAAACTCACCTAAAATAGTAGAAGTAATTGCCCCAATTAATAAGAATTTAACAAGATTCATAATTTTTCATAAATAGCGGCAAGCTTTTTGGCAGAATTCTCCCAAGAAAAATTATTAGCCTGTTTAAAACCTTTATTAATCATCTCACTCCTCTTGTTTTTTTCCTGAGTGATTATTTTTAATTGATTCACTATATCTTCTTTTTTCGTGGGGTCTATGTACAAAACAGCGTCTCCTCCAACTTCTGGCAAAGAAGAGGTATCTGAGCAAATTACAGGACAACCACATTTCATTGCCTCTAAAACTGGAATACCAAAACCTTCATAAAAAGAAGGGTAAACCAAGCATCCTGCTTGCTGATACAGAATCTTTAAATCCTCCACAGGAACAAAACCAGTTCTGATAATATTAGTGTTACTTTTTAATAAATCATTTAATTCTTCGTTTTTCCATCCCTGCTTACCAACCAAAACCAGTGGTTGCTCTAAGTTGCTATCATTGTAAGCCTTAATCAAAGTTGATAAATTTTTTCTTGGTTCCAGGGTAGAAACAGATAATATATATCCTGGTTTTAAATTATATTTTTGCAAAACCTGTTTTGTTTTTAACTTATTAATAATAGAATCAAACCTTTCATCAGCAGCAGGGTAAACCACCTCCACTATACTTTTTGGGTATAACTTTAAAAAATCTTGTTTGGAATGTTCAGAAATCGTAATTACACAATCAGCAAGCTTACTAATTTGTTTAAAACGTATTTTATCTAGTTCTGTAGTCTTAGGGTGGTGCCAATCAGGATATGTAACAGAAGTAGTATCAAAAACAGTTGCCACCACCTTTCCTGTTTTTTGGGGAGGTAGATACCAATTAAATGAGTGAAATAGATCCACAGGACCAATCAATTCTTCTATCCTTGGCCAACCTATCTTTTGCCAAAGTTTAAATACTAATCGAAAGAGTTTAGCAGGTAACTTAAAAACTTTAACTTCAACATTTGGATGATTTTTAAATTCTATATTTTGTAGTTTTTGATGAGTGGAAAAAGTAGCTATACCGAATAAAATAAATTTTTGCTGTGGGTTATTTTTAAACAAGGATTTAATTAATTGATAGGTATAGACACCAATACCAGTTAACTCTTCATCATTTAAAACAGAAATATCCAGGCCAATTTTTTTTATCATTTTTCTAAAACTGCAAAATATTCCGTTGAATAGTCTTCTTTGGGTAAAAATAAAAATACTATTTTTCTGATAAATTTTTTTAATAAAAGTGGTCCTTTAAACAATACTAAAAAGATAGTTTCATTATATAAGGAATGGACGGGTTCTAAATATTTTAGTTTAAGATTTACTTGTTTTGACAAGGAATACAGGTCTTCTTCCTGATACTCTCTTAGATGAGATTTATCTAAATAGTGGCGAAATATTACTCCTGATTTTTCCAAAACTGAATCAACCTGGCGGGGAACTATTAATAAAACCCTTTTTCGAGATACTCTTTTAGCTTCACTTAAAAAAACCTTATCATCCCCATGTTCTAAAATATCAAACAAAATTACTGTATCAAAAGAATTATCTTCAAAAGGCAACTGTTCAGCTTTTCCTAAAACAAAATTTCCTTGTCTACTTTTTTTAGCTTGATTTATAAAATCAGTTACAAAATCTACACCCCAGCTATCATGCCCTTGTTTTGACAAATAATCTGTATAAAACCCTAATCCACATCCTATATCTAGTATTTTTTTACCCACTATATACTTTTCCAAAAGCTGAAGCCTCTGTTTGTCTAACTTTTGACCCTCCTCTCCCCACCCTAAATAAGGAGCCTTTTTGGCATAATATTCTGGTGGTTTTGGAGAATTAGACATTATTTTTTTTAAAAAACACAAATTGGATAAAAGTAAATAAAATTACAGCACTTAAGATATCTGAAAACACTGTCACCCAAGCTGCTGCTGTATATCCAAAAACAGGAATAAGAGCGAGGTTGAGTAAAACATTAAAAGATAAGGGAATGATAGAAAATAACATAATTGGCTTTAGATATTTTTCTGAGGATAATAAAACTTGGGCGGCTGGAACATGTAAAAACATAAAAGGAATCGCTAAGGCTAAAATCTTTACAGTATCAATTGATAAAACATAGCTTGGAAGTAATAATGTAATCACTATTGGCAAAACCAAAATAAACCCTAGGGCAAAAATAATTCCCACTACTCCCATCACCAAGGTGTTTTTAAGGTATATTTTTTTAATTTTTGATAAATCCTCAACCTGTAACTTAGCCAAAACAGGAAACATCATAGCAGCCAAGGTTCCTGGTATAAAAACAATTGCTTCTAAAAATTTATAGGCAGCACCATAAATACCTGCTTCAAAATTTCCTCTTAAATAGGAAAGTAAAATAGTATCAACTCTAAAATATAAAAGCCCCAAGATCCCCAATATTCCATATGGCAAAGATCCCGATAACAAAATCTTAACCGTTTTCCACGAAAAACCGTTTAACCAGGATATTTTTTGAGAGTTTAGCAAGAGGACTAAAATAAGAGCATAAAAAAATTGCCCAACTAATAATGCCAGTGCTGCCCCATAAACCCCAAAGCCAGAACTGATAAACCAAACACCGGCAAGGGTTGTAAAAAAACTTAAAAACAAAAATCCAATTGAGGAATATTTTGCCTTAAAGGAAGCAATTAAGGAAGCATCAAGAGTTAGTGAGATACCCTGGGGTAAAACTGCCAACAAAGCCAGAACTGATACCAAGCTTCTGTTTATATCAGGGTCCAGTGTATATAACCCCACACTAAAAACAACAAATAAAATTATCAATATTACACTTCTAGTAACAATTGCTGCAGGTAAGTATTGATTTAAATTTTTCTCATCGGTTTGGGCTTCTCTAATTAAAAAACGGGAAATTCCTAAATCAGCCACAGCAGAGATTAAGGAAAAATAAGAAAGAGCCACAACATAAATTCCAAAATTATCTACACCAAGGCTTTGGGCCAAAAAAATATTATAAAAAAAGGCTACAATCTTGATAAAAATATTGGCTATCCAAAGCCAAGCAGAATTTTTCCAGATAAGTTTGTTCACACAAAGTAGTTTACTACAATAAGTTACACGTTTGTAGCTTAAATTAAGCCAGAGCCCTTGCCTCTTCTATCATTTTTAATAACCCCTTTCTATGATCTTGATTACTTAAAGTTAGAAAATCAAAAAGTAAAACATTGGCAGCTGTTTGCAGGAATGCGTCTTCCATAAATGGTTGAATGCTACGATTCGGATTTTTAATTCTTCCACCCAGGTAATTGATTCTGTTATACCCACCAAGGCGTGAGCGGAGAGTTCTAACTGCACTCTCCAATCCATCTTCAAGCCCTCGTGTTCTTGCTTGTATTAAAACAGGAATTCCTCTTCTTTCAAAAAACTCTCTCCAATCAGTAATATCCTGATGCCAATTACGAGCCAAGGTAATAGCATAATCAGCGCCATTAGATAAAGTTTCTGTAATGTCTGTCGTCTTACCTGGCAAATCTCCAATACTAATATTAAAAAGGCGTGAAGAAATTAAAAACTCCCTTGCCCCTAATCTAGCCAGTTCTAGTGACCAATCCTGTTTTTGAGACTGAATCAGCTCTCTATCTTGCCCTAAACCTTTTAAAACGTAATCAGAAACAGGTGTTGCCTTATCTAAATTCACCAATTGGCATGTGACATCTAACTCATCAAAGCCATCTTTCTGTCTTAATGTGCCAATAATTTCATTAATTAAATTAACTAAAACAGGTGCAACCGTGCTTTTTCCAGAACCAGGAGGACCACCTACTACGATACGAAAGTGCTTTCCCTCCAGAAGTTTTATCCTACTCTCATTCAGTGTAACTGTTGTAAAAAGACCCTCAACTGGCTTCTCGCCAGGATCTTTAGTTTTAAATATTGGCATTTTCATATCCCGGAATGGACCATGTTGTGTAAGATTTTTTTCTTTTAAATCTTGCCTAAAGAGCGATTCCTGGATGCGACTTGCAAGATACCCCAGATCATAATTTGTATATTCATTTAGCACATCTTCTGATTTAGTTTTTTTGGGATCACTAAAAAGCTGCGCCAATTTAACACCTGAAAAAAGAGCGGCTTGGGGATCATCATGATAAATTAGACAAATTTTAAGCAGTGTTTCATAAAGAACTGACGAGATATTAAATTTTTTTAAAGCAAGAATGGGGTTTTCTGCAGCACAAAAAATATAGTAACTTGCAAAGGGTAATAAATCTTTATTTTTCCTTGCCAGAGCCAAAACATTTTCTGGATTAAGATTTTCTTTCAAAAAAAGGGAATAAGAACTCCCCAAGGCTATCTGAGATTTGCGGTTACCAGAAACAGCAATATCATAATCTTCCAAAGCGCCTTCTCTCCCTTGATGATATACAAAAAAAGGTAATATATGCTGAGGCAATACTAAATCAGGACAGTGAACAGTCACTCTTTTAGAAGAAGCTTCTAGAGGCAGGGATTGGAGTGTTGTGATCTCCTGATCAACCATTTAAGGTGAACTCTACCATTCTGCTATAGGTTTGTCAAAGTTATCTTTTTATCCCAAATTGCCGGAAGTTCTGCTTCAGAGTATAATACTTCATATTGGACTCGTGGCTCAGCTGGTTAGAGCGGTCGCTTCACATGCGACAGGTCAGAGGTTCGAATCCCCTCGAGTCCACCCAGTTAACAATATACTATTGCTTTCAAAACCTAATTTAGAGGATAATATTGGACATGGATCAAGACTTCGAGGAACATTCCTTCTGGCTCAATTTTAAATCAGGATTAATAGATTTAATCCAGTTTTTAGCTATAGTTTTAGCTTTTTTTGTGGTTTTAAGGTTCTTTATAGCTGAGCCACACAGAGTTTCTGGTAGTTCTATGGTGCCAAATTTCCATGATGGAGATTTAATAATAACTAATAAACTCGCACCTAAGATGGCCACCTTACAAAGAGGAGAGGTTATTATTTTACAAAACCCTCGTAATGCTAGTGAGGTTTTTATCAAAAGAATCATTGGCCTACCTGGTGATCAAGTTCAAATCTCAAGAGGTCAAGTTTTTATTAACAACCAGCCCTTACCAGAACCATATCTTCCTGCAGGTACTCAAACAAGAGAAGGACAATATTTAAGTGAAGGAGAGGAAGTTGTTGTACCAGATAGCCACTACTTAGTGATGGGTGATAACCGTAACGGAAGCTCTGATTCCAGAGAATGGGGCACAATTAAAAAAGAGGCTGTTGTAGGACAAGCATTTTTACGTTACTGGCCACCCCAATCTTTTACATTCTTACAAGTTGGAAAAAAATCTTTGTACTAAACTATTTATTCTGAAGCTTTAAAAAAGGAAGTTATTGCCTCATAAACTCTTCTCATCATTTCTGATGTTTCTTCTGGATCTCCTGGCAAACGAATTTCAAGTCTGGCATGATTACCTGTTAAAATATATTTAACTGCAGCATTTGTCTCATCTGTACTTAAAGATTTCTTTAGCCCATCCTGAATCCTATCAATGTCTTCATTTAAAATATGCATTGCTGAGGCCTGAGGTCCTCTTTTAGCGGAAATACCATGCCTTGCCTTCATTCTTCTCACCAACTCTTCTGTTCCACGGACAGATAAATTCTTTTTTAAGACTTCTTTATACCCTTCAATGATTAAATGAGGGTCTTCTAAGGCCGATAAGGCTCTGACATGACCCTCTGTGGTTTGACCAGACATTACTGCATCTTTTAAAGCATCTGGTAATGTTAACAGACGAATGGTGTTAGAAATATAAGCTGGACTTTTTCCAACTCTTTGAGCAATATCAGAATTACCTAAACTAAACTCATCCATCAACCTTCTATAAGCCTGAGCTCTTTCCAAAGGGTTTAGATCTTGCCTTTGAACATTTTCCACAATAGCCATTTCTAACATACCTTGTGGTGAAGTTTCTTTGATAACTACAGGAACTTTAACTAGACCAATTAGTTTTGAAGCTCTCCAACGTCTTTCACCAGCAATAATTTGAAATCCAGCTGGAGTTTTTGCAACAACTAAGGGCTCCAAAATACCATGCTCTCTAATAGATTCTCCTAACTCTGCTAATGATTCAGGAGTGATTAAGCCACGAGGCTGTAAGGGATTTGGTTCTAAAAGGTTAATGTCTAACTCAAAAATCTTATCGTTACTATCCATTTACTGCTACTCCAAGTTATCGAGTGTGTTAGGCCTCGGTACTCACCTGCACTAAGTTACGGCCTCTTTTTTTGCCAAAAACTACTTTTCCAGATATTACCGAGTAAATAGTAAAATCATTACCAACTTTTACCCCTTTTCCCGCTAAAACATGGCTTCCTTTTTGGCGGATAATAATATCCCCAGATTGAACTAATTCTCCTCCATATTTTTTTACACCAAGCCTTTTAGAATTAGAATCTCTATTTGTGCTTGCTGTACCACCTGCTTTTTTATGTGCCATAGGTTAATAGTTTACCTTTCGTGAAAAAAAATATCAAGCTTTTTTCACAGACTCAACCAATTTAATTTTAGTCATTTGCCTTCTTTGTCCCTTTACTTTTCTGGTATTTGCTTTTGCCTTATAAGTGGCTACTCTAATCTTTGGTTTTTTAATAGTTTCCAAAATTTCAAATTCTAAAGTCTTTTTTAAATAAGGCTTACCCACTTCAAGCTTTGTTCCATCAGAAGTTAACAAAACTTTATCTACTGATAATTTAGTCTCCTTTTCAGGTAATTTATCCACCTCAAAGACCTGTCCAGGCCTTACTAAATATTGTCTACCAGAAATTTCTACAATTGCATACTGCATAACTTATGAATTTTACCTTGATCAGCCTCTAGTGTCAATCCAAAGCTTGACTGGAGACAAAATACTCTCTCTGGCTAAAACGGGCAACAGATGCTATAAAACCCAAGGAAAGCAAAATCGTAACTAAGGAACTGCCTCCATAAGAAAGAAGTGGTAGAGTAATACCAGTAATTGGCACTATACCAATATTCATCCCAATATTAACAATGATTTGGAAAAACAACATCCCTAACACCCCAAAAACAATCATTACATTAAACCTACTACCAGCATTACTAGCTATTTTTAAGCTTCTTCCAATAATCAATCCATATAAGCTCAAAACTATCATTGCACCAATAAAACCAAACTCCTCAGCAATTGAAGCAAAAACAAAATCTGTTCTAAATTCTGGTAAAAACCTCAATCTTGATTGAGTCCCTCTGCCTAAACCCCTACCAAAAAGTTCACCAGAACCCACAGCAATAGTTGATTGAATGGCATTATAACCAATCCCCAAGGGGTCACGGGCAGGAGATATAAAACTTAATATTCTATCCTTTTGGTAGTCTTTAAGAAAATTCCAAGCCACTGGGGTAAACACCAAACCAGCTAAACTCATCACTATAAGCTTCACTATAGCCACATTAGTAGCTATAAAAATAGATATCCAAATAGCAATCAAGGTTAGAGCTGTACCTAAATCTGGTTGTTTTAATACTAAACCCACTATAGGAAGCATCAGCAAGAAACTTTTAAAAATATTTTGCCAACTAGGAACCCTCTGGGACCAAAATTTAGACAAAGATAAAATTATAATAGGCTTAGCCAGCTCAGAAGGTTGAAATTGAAAGCCAAGAAAAGTAATCCATCTGGCTGAACCCCTCGTTTCAATACCAATTACAAAAACTATCACCAAAAGAAGGATCACCGCTATATAAAGTAAATTAACATAACTGTTATATACTTCTAAATCAATAAAGGAGATAAACCAATAAAAAAACAGCCCAATTAAGATAAAAATTACCTGCTGGTAAGCCAATTGTGGGTCCGAAGAGTAAATAACCAAAGTACCTAAGATGACTAGTAAAAGTACTGGAATAGTAATAAATAAATCAGGCCAAGGATTAATATGCTTGATCATCAAACAACTTCTATTTTTAGCTCATCTCCTGAAGTTAATTTCACAGCATTTGTTTGTTGAAGAACTAGATCTATTAATGCCTTGTCTTTTGGCAAAGAAGGAGTGATAACACTTACCTTATCTTTCAGGGTAAGCCCTGAATCTTTTCTGAGCTGTTGAATTTGACGGATCAAGTCTCTTGCCTCTCCCTCTTCTTGTAGCTGTTGAGTAATTTTTGTATCCATTTTTCCACCAACCTCATCTTTTGAGGATTTTTGGTACTCAACTTTTTTCACATTAAGCTCTTCAGCCAAAACCTGCTCAAGTTCTTTTGATAATTGTTTTGGCAAGTTATAAGTAAACTCAGCTAGCGGTTGTCTTAACTTCACTCCAGCATCCTTCCTCTGAGAATGCCCAAGCTCTACTAACTTTCTTAGTTGCTGCATATCCTCAATTAGCTCTTCATCCAACAGTGTTTTATCACCTCTTGGATAGTTCTCCAGGTGAACAGACTCTTCACTGGTTAAATTTCTAAATATTTCTTCTGAAATAAAAGGCATGAATGGAGCCATTAACTTACTTAAAGTGACCAATACTCCATAAGTAGTAGCCAAAAAGATACCTTCATCTTGTTTATCAGCTGAAGGACCTACACGATCCCTAGACCTTCTGATATACCAGGTTGATAAATCTCCCACTACAAACTCTTCAATAGCTCTAGAAGCAGCCATAGCATCATAATGCTCAAGCCTATCATTTACTAATAAAACCACTTGTGTCAGCCTTGCTAAAATCCATTTATCTAAAACAGTTAAATTCTCTCTAATATTATCTGGAGTTTGAGAACAATCCCAATCAGTCAAAATAGCATAATCAACAAAAAACTTATAAGAATTCCAGAAGATTAAATAAAACCGTCTCCTAACTTCATCTGTAACGCTATATCCAAAGTTAAGGTTATTCTCTGGATTTTGAGTCATATAAAGCCATCTCATTACATCAACCCCAATTTTGTCAGCTGCTTCATTAAACTCAATCGCATTACCTTTTGATTTATGCATCTCCTCCCCTTTTTCATCTCTAACAGAAGCAAAACCTAAAACATTTTTAAAGGGATTCGTTTGTGCAAGCGCTGTACTCATAGCAATTAAAGAATAAAACCAATTTTTGAATTGCCCTGGAAAACTTTCAGTAATAAAATCAGCTGGAAACCAGTGATCAGACATTGTAGAAAAAGGCACTATCCCAGCATCTAACCAAGGGTTACCCACATCTGGAATTCTAGAAGCCTTTTCTCCACATTTAGAACATTTAATCTTAATTTGATCTATCCATGGCCTATGGGGTGAATGCCCCTCAAACCCCTGCCATCCCTCCATAGCTCTTTCTTTTAACTCTTCTTTACTGCCCAAAACATCAAAGTTTCCACACTCGCTACATTCCCAGATTGGCAGAGCAAGACCCCAGTATCTTTTCTTTGAGATCAGCCAATCATGCATATTTTTCAACCAATCTAATTCTCTTTCTTTACCCCACTTTGGAATCCAATTAATTTCTTTTGCAGTTGCTGCCATCTGTTCACGATATGTTTTGCCACTTTGATCTTTTGCATCCACCCCAATGTACCATTCGTCAACAACCCGCCAAACCAGTTCTGTCTTACACCTCCAGCACGTAGGATATTTATGGGTATAGGGTAAAGTTTCAAAAAGATATTCTCCACTTTCACACTCTTTTAGAAAGTCTAAGATTAACTCTGGATGTTTTTTGGCATTTAACCCAGAAAAATTATCAAAGCCGTCAATATAAATCGCCTGCTCATCGATAAGCTCTATTACCGGCAAACCAAGTTTTTTCCCTAGCTGAAAATCCTCTGATCCAGCCCCTGGGGCAATATGAACAAGTCCTGTACCTTCCTCATCTGAGATAGGTAAAATCATTGAATCTGTTGCTACCACCTGGTGTTTGAACCCTCCTAAGGATTGTTCAACTCTTGCAAGGATATCAAAGGGAGAATGATATTCCAAACCAACTAAATCTTTACCCTTTATTTTACTTATAACTTTTAACTTTAGTTTAAAAGCAGCAGACTGGCTTAAATAATACTTATTTCCCTCCACATCCCCTGTGGCCAATACATATTCTTTTTCTGGATCAACAGCAACAGCCACATTTCCTAGTAAAGTCCAAGGGGTAGTAGTCCAAACTAAAAGATATTCATAAGCTTTGCCCTCAATTGGATACTCCATAAAAACAGACTCATGAACAAGCTCCTTATATTCTTCTGTTAAAATTTCATGTTGGGAAATAGCAGTGCCGCACCTTGGACACCAGGGTACAGAATCTCTACCTTTAAAAAGCCAACCTTTCTCATTAACTGTTTTTAGAAACTTCCAAATAGTGTAATTATTTTCATCAGAAGAGGTATGATAGGAATTATCCCAATCCATAAAATAACCTAACCGTTTTGATTGTTCAGTTTGGATGGAAGAATATTTTTTTACTCTTTCTTTACAAAGATTAACAAATTTTTCTAAACTGGCAAATTTATCATTAGGAACCAATCCTTCGATATCTTTTTTACTTCTTAACCCAAGCTCTTTTTCTACTTCCACCTCTACCCATAACCCTTGTTCATCAAACCCATTTTGAAATCTTTGTTTCGAGCCTCTCATATTAAAAAATCTTTGCCAAAGATCTTTATAAGTTCTTCCCCAAGCATGATGTACCCCCATTGGATTGTTGGCAGTAATAGGGCCATCTAAAAAGGAAAACTTATCCTCAGAGGATTCATTGCGCTTTAAGTATTTTTCCACAATACCGTCTGTATACCAACGCTCTAGGATTTGTTTTTCTAGGGCAGGAAAATCTACTTGTGATAAAACAGGTTTAAACTTAGCCATAATATAAGATGAATTGTAACAGAAAAATTAAAGTGAGGCTAGTTGTTACGCCTTAAGAAGGCAGGAATATCTAAATCACTTTCATTATTATCAGCATGATTAAATTGCTCTTGTACCACTGGCTCTTCTTCATCATCATCGGCTTGCTGGTCATCAACAGGCATATTTTGATAGCCTGGCGTTTGATAACCTTGTGTAGACTGCTGCATCTGAGAAATATTGGAAGAAGTTAAAGGATTTGGGCCACCGATATTAGCAAATTCTCTCAGCCTGGCTCTGGTTTGATCAAACCCTGTAGCAATAACAGAAATTTTAATCTGATCCACCAAATCATCCTTAATGGTGGCGCCAAAGATAATATTAGCATCTGGATCAGCAGCTGAAGCAATAATCTTAGCGGCTTTATCCACCTCGTCCATTCCTAAATCGGGGCCACCCACAATATTAAATAACACTCCTTTGGCTCCCTCTATAGAAACTTCCAATAGATGGGAAGCAATTGCCATACGGGCTGCAGTTTCTGCTCTGTTTTCTCCACCGGCTTGTCCAATACCCATCAACGCAGACCCAGCATTAGTCATAATTGATCTAACATCAGCAAAATCTACATTAATAAGCCCTGGCATAACAATCAAATCAGAAATACCTTGCACTCCTTGGCCCAGTACTGAATCAGCCATTTTAAAGGCTTCTTGTAAGGTCATATTTTTATCTACAACTTCTAGTAGTCTCTGATTTGGAATAACAATTAAAGCATCTACCTGATCCTTTAGTTCCTCTATTCCCTCCTCTGCCACCATCATTCTTCTAGTACCTTCAAAATGAAAAGGCTTAGTCACTACAGCTACAGTTAAGGCACCTACTTTTTTGGCAATTGATGCTACCACAGGAACAGAACCAGTCCCAGTTCCTCCACCCATACCAGCGGTTAAAAATACCATATCAGCGTCACTTAAAACTTCCTCAATCTTTTCTGCTGATTCTTCTGCCGCTTGATGACCAATCTCTGATTTACCACCTGATCCCAAACCACGGGTCAGAGCTTCCCCTATTTGAACTTTAGTAGGAGCCTGATTGGTAAGCAGTGCTTGAGCATCTGTATTAATGGATACAAACTCCACACCCTGAATTTGTTGAAGAGAAATCATGGAGTTTAAAGCATTAGATCCACCACCACCTAATCCTATTACTTTTATTTTGGCAAATCTTTGTATATCCGGTTTGATTAACATAACTCTATTTGGGCAGATTGTAACAACTTAATCTCTATTTGTCGAGATCTGATCACACTGGATCAAGAGCATCCCCCCGCCGAGACGGGGCTAGGGCAGAAACGATTTTATAAGTCCAATTCCTCTTTGAATTACATCCTTTATAGGCAAGCCTTTGGCAAGTACTGGCAAGCTAAATTGGGTCCCATTTGAATTATGAACTCCATACAAAACCAATCCTGCAGCTGTTGCAAAAACTGGGGAATCAATCTCGTCCACCAAACCAGACAATCCTTCTATTTTACCAATCCGAGCAGGAAAACCTAAGACAAACCGAGCCTGTTCTAAAACTCCCACAGTCAAAGATCCGCCTCCACAGATCACCAAACCAGATGGTATTTGAGTGGCAAACCCACTCTTTTTTAATTCCTTACCAACTAATTCTAGAATTTCTCTTACCCTAGGGCGAATTATTGAATCACTGACAGCTTTTTTAGAGATCTTTTGAATTTCCTCAGAAATACCAACACTTCTTGCATCTAATAACTCTTCTTTACTATTTTTTAAAGAAGCTTTTCTGTCTTCCTCTGAAGAAGCCTCTGGCATTACTGGAGTTTTAGTTGTTTTTCCTAAATATAATTTCACTTTTTCTGCTGACTCTAAAGATATTCTTAACCCGACTGCCAGATCAGAAGTGATATGTCTTGCTCCGACAGGAATCACTGCTGAATAAGCAATAGCCCCATCAACGAAAACTACAACATCTGTTGTTTCCCCACCTATATCAACCAATACCACTCCAAGCTCTTTTTCTGTATCAGTCAGAATAGAAGCAGAAGAAGCCACCCCAGTAAAAACCAACTCCTCAACATTTACACCAACAAGTCCCATGCATTTGATCAAATTTTTCAAAGCAGTTGTTGCTCCAGTAATAATATGGGTATCCGTTTCAAGCCTCACCCCTGTCATACCAATTGGATCTTTAATTCCTTCCTGGCCATCAACCGTAAAAGCCCTCGGTATAACATGTAAAATTTCTTTTGAGGAAGGAAGTGGTATAGCTCTTGCTGCATCATTCACCCTCAGGACATCATTTTCTGTAATTTCGCCTTCTGGTTTAGCAACAGCCACTACAGCATGAGAATTAATACTTTCAATTTGAGGCCCACCAATTGAAACATAAACTGAGGAGATGGAATACCCAGCCATTCTTTCTGAAGCCTCAATACTTTCTGTGATAGCAGATACAGCTTCTTCTATATCAACAATCTGACCCTTTTTTATACCTCGAGAATTTACCGCAGAAACCCCAATTAAACTCGTCTTTTCATCTTCACCAAGGGAGGCAATTAAAGTTGCAATTTTTGAAGAACCAACATCTACCGCACAAATTACTTTGTCTTTAGCCATTATTTTTTAAGTTGAAAATTAACAACAGGTTTATCAAATCGAAGATCAATACTTTTCATTTCTTTCCCATCTATTTTAGCCTTCTGCAGGATTAATTGTAAAGAGGCTAGTTGTTTTAAAATATTTTTTTCAGAAGACAGCACAACCTCAATATTGGCTTTAATAATTATATTATTTTCCATTATTTTGGTTAGTAAAATACCTCCTGATAAATTTTGAGGGTCAACTAATCCGAATTCTTTAAATTTATTAAAAATTAAAACAATATTTTCAAATAGATCTTTGTCTAATTGTCTTCCCTTTGCTATGTTTTGGTCTATCAAAAATATTACTGGTAGCAAAGTATCTTCTGTCTCATCAAAAACAAATCCTGTCTCATCAGTAACTAACGTTAGCCCATTGGGTACTTGTGGCATTGATTTATCTATCAAAGCAGACACGGAAGATGGGCTCGCCTCTTGTAACTCTTTCTCAAAAGGGATATTTTTTATCACTGCTAGTCTAGAAAAAGCCTGACGTCCTATCACATTTACCTCTATTTGCTGTGATGGAGATAATTTAAAAAAGACGTCCTTTATACAGTAGTATTTATTTAAAATTTTTTGCTTAGCTTTTTTTTGATCAAACAAAAAAATATTTTGTCCCTTAAAGTCTAAATCATTTTCTAAAAGCTTATCATTCACACAACTGATATTGAATGGTTGGATATTAATTTTTTGAATAGTTAACAAATTTGATTTTAAAATTAAAAATAGTAGTAGAAAAAAAGCTAAACAAATAGCAAAAATATATTTCCTTTTCATCGTCCATTTGCCAGTAAAATAGTTTCCAAAGCTAATCTTTTACCAGCGTCCTCAATCACCACACTTTTTGCCCCAGAAGCCTTATTTTTTAGTATTTCCAGATTACCAAGCATGGCTTTTATAGATTTGAGTAAATTTTCCGATTCTAAATTAGATTGTTCTAAGACCTCACATAATCCAAGCTCTCTAAAAAATTTAGCATTTACCATTTGCTCATTTTTATAAAGAAACGGTATGGGGATTATTAATGTCGGGACACCAAAGTAAGCAAACTCAATTAATGAGTTAATCCCGGCCCTAGAAACCGCCAAATCCGCATTTTTTAAAACCATCCCAAAATCTTCTCCATCAATCCATTTTTTTATAATATAACGCTCATTATTATTTAGGGTTTTGGCTCTGTCTTCAAGCTTTCGGAAATCATCAAACTTTGAATCACCGGTTTGATGGATGACAAAAGCTATTTTTAGTAAATTTTCTAAACATAAGTTAACGGATTCATTAATCATATGCGATCCTTGATTACCTCCTGTTATTAAAATAACAGGTAGTTTATCTTTCTTTGCTTTTTCAAAAAAACTTATAAATTCTGAATTTTTATCATCAAATAATTCTTTTCTCATTGGGTTTCCAGTTAAAATAGTTTTACATTTTTCAAATGATTTATTTTTCTCGAAAGAAATTGCTATCTTATTGGCAAAAAAAGAGCTAATAGTATTGGCAAGACCAGAGACTAAGGTCTGTTCATGAATAATAATGGGAATAGAAAGTAACCAAGATGAAATTACAACAGGCACTGCTACATATCCACCAAATGATAAAATCACATCAGGCTTCTCTTTTAAAATTAAATAGAATGATTGTAAAAATCCAAAAGGAATCTTAAAAAGAGAAGGAATTGTGTACCTGGTAAAAGACCGTTGTAGCCTACCGGTAGTAATTGGTATAAATTTTACACCTAATTTAGGCAACACTTGCGATTCAACTGATACTGATTTGTCTCCTTCTCGGGTGTATTTTCTTCCTATATAAATAATTTCTACTCCGTTATCCTTTTTGAGTTCATCAATAACTGCTTGAGCCGGAGTAAAATGTGAACCAGTAATGCAAATTTTCATAGTTTATCCACTAGACTGCTTAGAAATATTAAGTAATATACCAACTGCTACCAAATTTGCAAGTAAAGCAGACCCTCCATAAGAAATAAAAGGAAGTGGTACGCCGGTAAGAGGAATTAAAGAAACCATAGCTCCCAGATTTACAACTGCTTGAGAGCCAAGCCAAACCGCTAAACCAGCCGCCAATAGCCTACCAAAAGCATCTGGTGCGAGTTGGGCTACCTTAAGCGCTCTTAACACCAGAAAACACATTAGTGATATTAATAAAACACCACCTACAAAACCAAGCTCTTCTCCAACAATGGAAAAAATAGAGTCTGTAGTAACCTCTGGAATATAAGCAAACTTTTGCCGTGACTGACCAATACCTAACCCAAATAATCCTCCTGAGCCCAAGGCTATCAAAACCTGGGATATATGATAAGAAAATCCTTGCGGATCAGTAAAAGGATCCAAAAAAGCCAAGACTCTTTGCCTTCTGTAAGCTGACGAAATAATAAAACCTACAAAACCCAGAGCACCTGCAAAAAGTAAACCCAAGAGGTGTAGGAAATTTGCCCCAGCCACAAAATACATACCGAAACTGATTAAGCTAAAAACGATTGCTGATCCCAGGTCTTTCTGCAATATGCCAACAATCATATTCACAAATCCCAAGGTTAAAATAAAAGGTAGGCTGTAAACCTTTTTTTGGAAAAGTGTCGCAAAAAAAATAATTGCGGATAGTTTAATTATTTCTGCTGGTTGAATTGTTAGTCCTAAAACCCTCAACCACCGGTGGGCGCCTCCAGCTGAAATGCCCAGACCAGGAATAAATACCAAAAATAGTAAAATTATCGATATAAAAAAAATCGGATATGCAATTTTTTGCAACCGATGATAATCAAAAAAATTAAAAAATCCTAGGCCAATAAATCCTAGGCCAAACCATACCAATTGCTGTTTTACAAAATAATATTTGTCGCCAAATTCTTGAAAAGCTTCAAACTGAGATGAATCAAAAACCATAAGCAAACCAAAAATAGACAAAAGCAGGACAACTACAAACAACCCAAAATCAATTTGATGTTTTTGGACAAAAGTCCGGTGAGAAAACGCTGGCTGATGGCGTGAAGAAAATTTTTTCATTTAGAAAGTAGTGCCAGCCATAAACCAAAAATGGCTAACATGGCACCAGCTAACCAAAATCTAACTACAATTTTAGGCTCCTCCCATCCAATATATTTAAAATACATATGAATGGGGGCTATTGGAAAAACCTTCCGTTTAAAAACTTTTTTAGAAAAGATTTGAATCAAAGACGATGAAATGATAATTACATAGACCCCTCCAATTACTGCCAAGCCTAAAATCTTACCCGACAAAAATCCTACCACAGCCAGGGTTGCCCCAAAAGCAAAAGCACCAGCATCTCCTAAATAAATCCTAGCTGGATAAACATTAAAATAAAGATAAGCAATTAGTGCCCCTATCCATACCCCCACAAAAATAGCTACGTCAAGGTCTAGCACAGAATGAGCTAGCACTAAAAAAGCAAATAAACAAATTGTTAACAGTCCGCTTGATAAACCATCAAGTCCATCGGAAATATTATATGCATTAGCAAAGGAAACAATTGCAAAAACCGCTAGTGGTATATACCACCAACCCAAAATCAAATTACCAGCAATAGGAACAAAAATATTATTTAACCCCACCCCAAAATACAACAAGAAAGCAATAATAGTTGCAAAAAAGATCTGTAAAATTAATAGATACCTGCCCCTAATACCCGCATACTTTCCACTAAAAGAAATAAATACTTTTCTAAAATCATCCAGAAAACCAATAAACCCAAATAAAAGCATCGTTGAAACCAAAATAATTATTTCTCCTGTAATCTTTTGTCTAAACAAAAAAGAAGCAGCCAAAGATAAAACTACCACTATAACTAAAACTAAAATTCCACCCCCAACGGGGGTGTCTATATCTTTACCAGCTTGTAACTTGTTATGAATTGGCGTGCTTGTATCAAGATGATCAGGAGATATCTTCCGGTATTTTCTTTTCAGATAAAAAAGTAGATCAATAAATGGCACCAGTAAAAAGCTAGTCACAAAAAACGATAATAATATTAGGCCTAAAAGCTCAATCATATATTGTATTTATCTTACTGTCTGATTCTTTGAGATTCTCTTAACCACTTCATCTAGTTTAACAGCCCTGGAAGCTTTTACCAATATTACATCACCCTTACTGGCCACCCTTAAAATCTTAGATACTAATTGTGAATTAGACAAATTCACCTCTAATCTCTCTTGTGGAAAACCTAAACTTAAAAGCTCTTCTGCTACAAATTTAGTTTCCCCTCCTCCTAAAAGTACCAAATCTACTTTATCTTTATATATTTTTTGAGCAATTTGCTCATGCATTAGCTTGCTATACTGCCCCAACTCTCTCATCTCACCCAAAACAGCTATTCTCCTTTTGGCTGGCACCTCATTTAAAACATTGATGGCCTCCTCTAAAGCAGCTGGGGAAGAGTTATAGGTATCATCCAAAACGTAAGTCCCATTTAGGCCCTCCAATATCTGTAGTCTGTGATGGGCTGGTTGCAAGGTCTCAAGGCCTTTTTTAATACTTACCAAGCTCATACCCATACTTAAACCTAGGGAGGCAGCAGCAAGACAAGGGTATACAAGGTGTCTACCTAGAAGATTTAATGTAACTTCCACTCTTTCTACTCCATAATTTAGTTCAAAATAAGTTTGGTAGTTTTTAATTTTTACATTAGATGCCCAAACGTGGCAATTTTTAGAGTCAAATCCATAAAAAATAACATTTGCTTTTGTAAGTTTTACCAACTTTCTTGTGTATGGATCATCCCAATTCAAAATAGCATGCCCATCTTCTGGTAGTTGTTTTATCAATAAAGATTTTTCTTCTATTATTTTATCTAAATCTCCCAAAAATTCACTATGTGAATAAAAAATTCTTGTAATAATTGCTGTAGCAGGCTTGACTAAAGATAAATAAAATTCCATTTCCCCTGGATATTCAACACCCATTTCCAGAAATACCTTATCAGTCTTAGGTCTGGTTTTTAAAAGAGTAATTGGAATATTAAAAATTGGGTCAAGATTTTCTTCAGTTGCCAAGATTTGATATTTTTGAGATAAAACAGCCTGACAAGCCTTAGTGGTAGAGGTTTTTCCCACAGAACCAGTAATTCCTATAAATTTACTTCTGGGGAAAAAACTAGCATATTTTCTGGCAGCAAAAATTCTTAATAAGTGGGCCGGTTTTTTAAAAGGACTTACATTTTTCCAAACTGAGTGGTCCTGAATCTTCATGTTTTTATAATTATACTTTTTTTGTTTTTAAATGAAAAACTACCGAAAGGATAATATCACCTTTTGTAAGATCAGAAAAAGACTTAGTTTTTAATATATTTTTATCCTCTAAAGCCTTAATTTGAGTTATATATTCCTGCAAATTAGATAAAAAATACAGTGATCCACCAAGTGTTCCTGTCATAGTTTCTACAATTTCCAACCCTCCTAAACCTTGCTCTTTAGCATACTGAGACAATCTAGCTAAGCTTACACCAGAATCAGCCTCTATAAATGCCTCCTCGACTCCTAAGCCCTGGCGGGAAATTTTTCCTTTTACTCCAAAAATCTTTAAATCGTCACTCCTGTTTTTAATAATTACCCCTGTTGATGGAAATTGAGTCACCTTACTACCAGATCCAAATATATAAAAATCTAATTTTAACTCCCCACAAAGCTGAATAACTTTTATCAACTCCTTTGTTGTTGTTGCAATATAAAAAGCTTCTGCTATCCCACTTAAATTGGTTTTAAAATACTCCTTAATATCCACCTCAAATTTTAAGCGATTATCCCCCAATGAAATTGCTAGCAGTTTCAATCTGTCATTTATCATTCAGTGCCTCTAAAACAGCTCCTTGGTCTGACCAGGGTTGTTCTACTCCTAGGTAATTCATTGATTTTTCATGGCCCTTGCCAAAAATACCAATAGTGTCACCCTTTTTAGCCATAGATATAGCTAGCCTTATAGCCAGTGCCCGATCAGACTCTTTAAATAAAGTTAAATCAGTTGCTCCCGCTTTATATGCCCCAGCAGCGATTTCCTCAATTATTTTCTTTCTATCTTCAAATCTAGGGTCTTCATCTGTTAGGACAATTATATCGGCAAGACTGGCAGAAATCTTGCCCATTACTGGACGTTTTTCCAAGTCTCTTTCTGCAGCTGCACCAAAAACACAAATCAACTTCCCTTTAGTTTCTTTTTTTAGAGATTTAAGGGCTTGCTCTAAGGCATTTGGCGTGTGTGCGAAATCAACTACAATATTTAAACCCTTTTTGTTTTTAACTTCTTCCATTCTTCCAGAAAGAGTTTGAAAATCAGCCACAGCTGTTTTTATAACCTGATCATCTATTCCCAAAGCCCTGCAACAAGCAGCTGCGGCTAAAATATTATATTTATTGTACTCACCAGGTAAACTTGTTTTAAATTTAAAGTTATCTAGGTTTAAATCGGCCATTTTAGAAAACCCATAAGTAATAACTTCTCCTGCAGAATGGTTTTTAATCTCCGGATAGGATTTATCATCCATATTCAATACTGAAATTTCAGATTTTTCAAAAAGCTTAGCTTTAACTTTTAGATAGTTATCAAAGGTTATATGATAATCTAAATGTTCATGAGTAATATTTGTCAGTATCCCTACTTTAAATTTAGCTCCAAATAATCTGTACTGATCAAGTCCATGGGAAGTAGCCTCCACTATAAAATACTCACTGCCACTTTTATAAGCCTGATCAAAATATTTCTGCATAAGACTTGCATTTGGAGTGGTGACATGAAAGCCAGTATCAAAAACTTGATCACCGATTTTTCCATAAATAGTGGATATCACACTGACTTTTTTTCCAGCTTTTTCCAAAACATGGTAAACCAAATTAGTCACTGTTGTTTTTCCATCTGTACCAGTCACACCGATGAGCTTTAAATTTCTAGAAGGATACCAGTAGAGGATTAACCAAAAAAGCCCTCTTAAATATCTCTGTATGTATTTTAAGAAATACTTTCGTTTAAGTGGATTTTGTAAATCCCTAAACAATTCTGGCAAAAAGAAAAAATTTTCAATTAAATTAGTAAACATATTCATGATTATACATTCTATTGGCTTGGTGCGATATTATAATACGTAAATAATTCTTTCGCTATTTCAAAAAACGTTGGCGCAGCAGTTTCAGCACCAAAAATCGAAGATGATGGTTCGTCATATCTTACCAACATAACAAACTTAGGATTATCAGCTGGAGCAAAACCCACAAATGAAGCTATGGTTTTGTTGGCATCATAATGTCCAGCCACAGGAATCTGTGCTGTTCCTGTTTTGCCAGCAATCTTAAAACCTTTTGGTGCAAAAACCTTAGCCTCACCAAGCTCCACAGCCTTTACCATCATCTCAGTTACTTTTTGAGCAGCTTCCTTAGAAATAGGTTGACTAATTACTTTTGGCTTAATCTCGGTATTTTTATCATCTTCTTGAATTTCTTTTACAATATGGGGTTCAAGCAGTTTTCCACCATTGGCAATTGCAGCCACTGCCCGAATCATCTGTATTGGTGTCACAGCAATTCCTTGCCCAAAAGAAGATGTTGCCAGATCAATCTCTCTCCAATCATTTTTGGGACGTATATCAGGGCTGGTTTCATCCTGTAAGTCAATTTGCGTAGATTTCCCAAAGCCAAAATCCTGGATATATTGATACATTTTATCCAGACCTAATTTTTTACCAACAAAAACCATTCCAGTATTATCAGAATGGACAATCACATCAGTCATATTAGCATCTTTGTTGTATTTATTATTCCAGGTTCTGATAGAAAATCCTGAAATCTGCAATGGTCCATCACAAATATCACAAAGTGTGTCTGGTTGTATCAAGTTTTCATTTATACCAGCAGCCATAACCAAAACCTTGAAGGTCGAGCCTGGTTCATAAGCATCAGCTACAATTGAATTTTTAAAATACTCTTTTGGAAAATCAGAAAAAAGATTTGGGTCATAATTTGGTACAGAGGCCATGGCAATAATCGCTCCAGTAGAGGGATCCATCACAATAGCAGAAGCAGCCTTAGCACCGTATTTTATAAATCCAGCTTTTAATTTTTTCTCTACCGAATATTGAACAGCCCTATCTATATTTAATATCAAATTATACCCCTTTCTTGCCTCTTTCAAAGAAAATTTTCCCATTAAAATTGGCAAGCCTCTGGCATCTTTTTCCTCTGTTACCAAACCTCCAATGCCTTTTAATTGCCCATTATAAAATCCCTCCACCCCAAAGTAACCAACTTGCCTACCTAATGAATCAGACCCCACAAAACCCAACACATGAGCAGCTGATGAGGCTTCTGGGTAGAATCTTGAACTTTGGCTATCAAATCCAATACCTTCAATTTTTAAATCCTCTATGGCTTTTTTAATATTCCAATCAACACTCTTGTTCAAAATTACCCAACTTAGATCCTGAGATAATTTAGACAACAGATCTTGTTGTTTTTCTTTAATTTCCAATGGATCTGGCTTTTCATCTTTTTCTAAAGTTGCTGTGACAAAAACAGAAGCCAACTTTGCAGCAGTTCCCACCTTATCTTTTACCACTTTAGGCAAACCAAAAACCAAAAATGTCGGTTTATTTGATGCCAAAATTGCCTTATCAGAAGATAAGATCAAACCTCTTGGAGCATCAATCTTGGCACTGACTAGATGCTGTTGCTCTGCCATAGATGACAAATCGTCAAAACGAAATACCTGCCAATAAAACAAACGGGCTAAAATCGTCACAAAGATAATTATATAAATAAGTTTAAGGGTATTAAGTCTCACTAGGTAAAGTTATCAACTACTAGTTTAGCACAGTAGATAATCTTAAAGGGCTGATGCAATATTGGCAGGCCTAAAGTATTCTAGATTTTTTGTTGTATCAAATCCCAATGCTTTAGCCTTAGATTCTAGATTCAACATTGTGCCATTTTGAGAAATTTGATTTTCCAAAATTTGATTCTCTAACTCTAAATCAGCTTGTGCTACTTTGAGTGATTGAATCTTGTCTCCATAGGTAGATAGACGATTAACCATCCAAACTTCTAAAACAACTAGCACCACAACTAATACCACAATAAAACGTGTTATCCTTAGTATCCTTTTTTTAGGTTTATTATTTTCCAAATAGAGTTTTCTCATATTATTTTTGCGGGGCAAACCACAGCCTTAATAAGCCACTAATAATAAATATGTTTTTAAAAAGTTTCATCTTTAGCCAGCTACAAGCTCCTTTAAAGCTTTTTTCCAAAGATCTGGATTCCAAATTTCAAAATGATCCCCTGCTCCAATAATTACCACTTCTTCTTTTAAATGGGCATACTCTAAAAGCATGCTTGGGATCACAAATCTACCTTGAACATCAAGTGCTACACCTTCTGCTCCAGAAAAAAGATAACGCCTAACATCCCTTGATCCTTTTTCTGTAATCAAACCTTCAAGCTGACGACTTGCCTCTTTTTCCCATGAACTTTGGGCAAATCCCCATATGCAACCTTCAAAACCTCTACTTAAAATAATTGTTAAATTACCAGCCAGCTCTTGTCGGAATTTTTTTGGTAAAACAACCCGACTGTGACCAGTAAAGCCAGTATGATATTCGCCCAAAAACATAAAAACCTTTCTGGGCAGAATATCAATGAGAGGTTATTTTATATTTCACCTCTTTTCACCATCTATAACCATATTGAACCATTTTTCACGGACTGTCAATAACCAAATTGGCCACAAAAAAGCACAAAAACAAATCGTGAAAATTAATTAAAGGAGAGTGCTAATTAATCCTTTTTAGAAGTTAAAACTGTAAAAACTCCGCCTTGATCGGGTGAGGCTGAAAGCTTACTACCATCTATCTTCGTTTCATACTCAACCCATTTTCCCAAAGCTTCATCAAAGCGGGCAATTTGACTATCTGCTGCAGGATCTTCTACCAACTCTATAGAGACTTGACCTGCTGGTAAGGTTTTGGCAATTGGTGCATTCAACGCATAGACTTTGCCCAAAACAATCCGATCGTTTGGCAGCTTAGGAGCCCCAGTTAGCTCGTTTATAATCGTGAATTTAATTAAGGCCAAATCTTCTGCACTGGCTTTTGCTTTAAAGGAAAAGTGGTTATCTCCTGAAACCAATAACCCGAGCTCAATATCCGGCTTTTGCATATTCCACTGAGTGATCATTCTGTAAGCTTGCTTGCCCTTTCTAATATGCAAAGTTAAAGTTCCATTTTTTACATCTTTATCAAAAACACATTTTCCACCAGTAGAACATGAACCAAATAAGATTTCTTGCTCATACTCTCCTTTTTTTTCTTTGGTGTTAATAGTCCCTTGAGCACCTCTATCTACCCCTTCTGCGTTATAAGCTAGCTCATATCTAATTTCATCATAAGAAGCAGTCCTTTTTATATTCAAGACTAGGGCATTTCCATCACGTCTGGGATAAAGCAAAGCATAAGGACCTTCTGGATCAAAAGTTAAATCTACTTCCTCAACAGCTTGATTATTCTCTTGACCGACAATCACTTTATTATATAAAAAATACCCGGCACCAATAATAATGAAAGCTAGTAAAATCACAAAAAAAACCGTCATTTTAGAAGATTTTAGATTGAGAAAAAAATTAGCGATTAGCATACGCTAACTCCCCCAAGGACTGCCGTACAGTCTGTCTAAAGCAATTACCTAATCGTAACCCCACCTCTCCTCCTGAAATTTGTAGTACTGGCAAAATTTTTACTTGAACACTGCTTATCGGTTCTATAGCTTCTACTTGAAAATGCTTTCGTGTTAAGACACGTCGAAACCCCATTTGAACTGAAGCCGCAATATAATCTCTCACCACACTTCTTGCCGTAAGTAACTGTTCTAAAACCGAATCGCCTGGTAAATTATGAGAAAAATTCACTGGATTTTGTCCTTCAGGGCTTTTACGTGTTACACAAAATCTTATTGTTTCAGGCATTAATTTTTTTGTTTAAAAAATCTTGTAAATCATTAATTTTAATTCTTTCTTGTTTGGCGCTATTTCTATCTCTTACCGTCACCATCTCATCCTCCAGGCTTTGGAAGTCTACAGTTATACAGTAAGGAGTACCTGCTTCATCCTGAGAGGCATATCTTTTACCAATATTTCCCCTCTCATCCCACGCTACCATGAAATCCTTTTTTAGGTCAATATAGATCTTTTTAGCTTTTTCCACCAACTCTGGCTTATTAGCAAGCAAGGGAAAAATAGCAGCCTTATAGGGGGATAATTTAGGACTAAGCTTTAAAAGCACTCTGCCCTCTTCTTCTGTATAAGCATCTATTAAGAAAAAGAGGAGAGATCTATCAACACCCATTGAAGATTCAATATCCCAGGGAATGTATTCTTCTCCAGAGATAGGATCTTTGTAAATCATCTTTTGGCCACTATACTCTTGATGCCTTTTTAAATCCCAATCTCCTCTGTGGTGAATTCCCATAAACTCTGCCCAACCCCAAGGAGCTTTATACTCAATATCAGTGGCTGCTCTGGCATAATGAGCCCTGTTTTCAGGTTTATGGTCCTCAAGTCTTAAGTTCTCTTTGTTAATTCCCAAACCAGTGTACCATTTCATCCAATAATCCTTCCAATATTCAAACCACTCCATACTCTCTTTCTCATCAGCCCTAACATAAAACTGGACCTCCATCTGCTCAAACTCCCTAGAACGGAATATAAAGTTTCCTGGGGTAATCTCGTTTCGAAAAGCTTTTCCGACTTGTGCTACACCAAAAGGAATTCTCACCCTAGTAGAATCAACCACATTTTTAAAATTAACATGCACCCCTTGGGTAATCTCACCACGCAAAAATATTTCTTGTTGCTTGCCTTCTATTACCCCTAAATAAGCCTTAACTAATAAATTAAATGTTTGGGCTTGAGTCCAATCGCTTTTTCCAGGATGATGCTTTTTTACATGCTGATCAATTTCATCCTGATGATCTGCCCTAAGTCTTTCATGATCAATCCGACACTCTACCAGCGGATCAGTAAAAGCCTGTGTGTGACCAGATGCCTCCCAGACCCTAGGATTCATCATAATAGCTGCATCAAGGCCAACTATGTCCTCTCGCAGTCTTACAGTGTCCTTCCACCAAAGATCTTTTATATTTCTTTTTAGTTCTGCTCCTAAAGGACCATAGTCCCAGGTTCCTGCCAAACCACCATAGATCTCTGAACCAGGAAATATAAAGCCCCTTCTTTTTGCAAGAGCCACAATCTTTTCTAGTAAATTGTTTTTATCCATAATTATTTATCTGCCTTTAGTTTATCTATCACATTCATACTTTTTAAAGATGACTCCAAAACCTTTTCTATATGATAACGTAATATCCTTTCTACTTCCAGAGCCCTCGCTTTGTCAAGGTTTATCTGAGCAATCTCCTCCCAACTATCTTTCTGTAATGCCTCCAGAAGCTCTCTTATATCTCCTCTTTCCTCAATCCCCCCTATCTGATCTAAGGACCAAAATCCTAAGACTGATAAAAACTTTACCTCAAAAGCTCTAATAAAAATCTGTCTAGGGTTAGTCTCTAGTAGAGTTAACACAGTGGCAAGTAAATTATAAGCTTGTGGATTTAGCTGTTCTTCTGGCAGTAGCCTTTGAGCCACTTCTACAACATGAGAAGCATAAGTAGAGAGTATCAGATCACTTTTAATTTTAGGAAAAGTTTTTAAGGACTCTGCTTCTGTAAGCAATGCCATGCCTTTACCTTGAAAAATCTGCAACTTTACTTTATTAAGAAGCTCAACATTACCACCTCTCCTAGAATTAATTCTTCTAACACCTTTTGCTACAACTTTGATTTTACCTTTAAAAGGAGTGATAATGGTGAGTAGCCTATCTGCTTCCCCAAAATTTGATCTCCCAACAATAATCCCTTCAGTTGAAAACACAGCCATATCACAAAGATTATACCTTAAAGAGAAAGGTTGAGTTGTTTATCAGAGGTTAATTTAAATTCTTCTTTTTTATTACCATTAATTTTAATTGTGTATTGATGATCTTTAGCTCCTGGTTGTTTCTGAATCAACAAGGAGTAATTTTTGCCTGATACAGCATTTGGTAGAGTATACTCAAAATATAAAGTTCTGGAATTTTGAGGTCTTACCTGGATAAAACCATCAAAGTATGTTTTGTTTAAAACCTCATCTTCTAGTTTATTTACTGGATCATCTGATCCCTTAGAAGTAACCAGCTCAGATCCTCTTGGTACATAAACCCTAATATAATCCCTTAAAATCCCATTTAACCAAATATTAGAAGGTTGAGGATTTTTATAATCAATTGTAACTTTATTTGTTACTTTACCACTTCCATCGACTTTAATATCCATTTCTACTTTTTCTTCTACATAAAGATTAGATTTCCCTCCAGCAAAGTTTGAATCATTAATATGTAAATAATCTCCTCCAAAAGGCTTAATCTGTCCTGTCCAATTAAGCCCTTCCATGGCTTGCTGAACCTTAGGATCATGCATGTAAAACATAATATGCTTATCTCCTGCTAGCAATATTCCTGTGTTGATAAAAGAAGGTAGTTTATCTGTGGCAGAACCCAGGGACTTTGCCATAATCTGCTGCATTAAAGTACCCAAAACCGCTTTTCTATCTGCCTCACCTTTAGAAGCAATTTCTGCATAATGTTCTAACTCATAAATTACATTGACACAATTACACCTTTTATCTATATCTCCACTATATGTTGTGCCATAGACATCAATAGGACCAGTTATCTTAATTAATTCTTCAACGACTTGTGTATCAATAGTAATAATGCCGTCAAAAGGCAATCCCTCTCCTAAAAGGGAGTACATACTCTCAAATTGTTTGGCTGAAACTTCCCAATCAGGGGAGATATTCGAATCCCTCATTGACCATGCAGTTCTTGGCTTGCCATTGGCTTCTGGCAGATACTTCACAATCGGAGCAGGGGGGGTTAAAGGACAGACTTTATTTTTACAAACATTTAAAAGTTTCTCATCTAGTCTGTAAATATCATCTGAGGTAGTAGTGCTAATATGCCCTTTATCTAGCTTTAAAAAAGCATATGCAGTCATAAAACCACCTGTTGCCCGCAATTCTTTATCATTTTGAAACAACATCAGATAAGTCTTAGGAGAATTAGTACCTAGGGCATCAGGAGCAATCTCCAAGGCAGAACGGTTTTGGGAAACTGCAATATGGGCACCAATAATAAAGTTTTTTGCCTCCTCTACTCTCCTTCGTAAAACTCTTCCTCCAATTTTATCTGGATATTTACCAGTGTCCACACTTTCCACCTCGTTCCGAGCTTTTTTTAAACTTGGCTCAATTTTATCTAAGTTAGGCAGAGTCTTTTCCAAAATTTTTACAGCTTGAGCTACCCTATCTTGACCGGCTGTAGCCTGACCTGTTAACCCTAATTCTTGTTTATATGGATCTAATGAATCAACAACAACGCTAGCCGCTTCTAGCTCGGCACTAGCTGCTGACGCAAAATGCTTTGCGTCACTATAATAACCACCAAAGTAAGGAATTGCCCTCAGCCAAAAAAACCAATTTAGTGATCCGTTTAATTCATCGGTAGCCTTTTTAACATCAGCCAAACTAGCTTTAATTTGATCTAAGTCTTCTTGTTTTGATGATTGGGATACTTCTCTAATGCTACTGGTTACTTTGTTTAAAGAGCTGTAAACCCCTCTGGCAGGTAAATATAAAACCACAAAAATGACCAATAATATCACAACGACTCTTGTTAGTAACTTTTTTTTATTACGTGGCTTTCTCCTCATATTCATAGAAGTTCTATCTAAATTATCCAGCTTTTTATTTAGATTAATAAGTGCCATTCTTCAAATCGCCCCTTTTGCCAAAATGACTGCTGGAATAGTTTTTAAAATAGTCCATAAATCATAAAAGATGGATTTTTTAAGCACGTATGCAGCATCCATCTCCACCCTTTTATCAAAATTTATCTCTGATCTACCTGATATTTGCCAAACACCAGTAAGCCCTGGCTTTGCTTGTAAAATTATTTTTACAAACTCTTTTGTTGATGGATATTTTTCTTGCTGCTCCCTTAATTCATCAGGATAGTAAGCTCTTGGGCCAACCAAACTCATATCCCCATTTAAGATATTAAAAAATTGTGGCAGTTCATCAATGGAGACCTTCCTAATAAATTTACCAATATTGGTTACCCTTGGATCATCATGAATTTTATAGCTATTTTGTTTGTATTGTTTTAAAAGCTTTGGGTCTTGCTGTAGCATAGCATGGGCACCTACCACCATAGAACGAAATTTGTACATTTTAAATAGCTTACCATTTCTTCCCACCCTCATTGGGGTATCAGCCAAAACAGGACCAACAGAATCAAGTTTAATCAAACAGGCAGTTATAAGCATAAAAGGAGAAAATAAAATAATCCCCACTAGTGACCCCAAGATATCTAACCCTCTTTTTAAGAAATCATACACCACAACCTCGATTGTTGTTGATATAGCTGGTATTACCTCTGTTTGGTTTGATGGAGATTCAATCTGCATATAAAATTAATTACTTATCTATTAGTCCCTTAAAGCCACTGCTAAATCTTTCTTTTGAAAAACCAGCAGCTTGTTTTACACACCATGTTTTATTATACCCTTGCTTGTCCAGTTTATCCAAAGCGTTAATTATTTCCTCAACTGATTGGTTATTAAATAAGTAACCAGTTTTCCCATCTATAACCGTTTCCAGAGCTCCACCTTTGCCATAAGCAATTACTGGCTTTCCTAAAGCCTGAGCCTCAAGCGGGGTTAAACCAAAATCTTCTTCAGCGGCCACAACCAAAGCCTTGCAGCCCCCCAATACACGGTTTAGCAGCTCATCATTAATCATACCCAAAAACTCTACTGTTGGTCCAGCTATTTGTTGTAAATTTACCATATCAGGACCTACACCAATTATCTTCAGAGGTATTTCTAATTTACTCGCAGCCTTTATTATTAGATCAATTCTTTTGTATCTGTTTAGTCTAGAAATAACTAATAAATATCCCCCATCAAAAATTTCAATATCTTTAAACCTCTCCATCTCTACAAATGGATAAATAACCTCTGAATCCTGATTATAAACTTGTTTAATTCTATTCTGGGCGTTTTTTGACCCAGCTACCCATTGATCAACTCTGTGACTTGAAACCAAATCATATCTTCTTAAAAAGTCAAAATATGGCTTTAAAATGGCAGAAACTTTTTCTCCTGAAAAATTCCACAGAAACCTTGGTGGCGTATGACAATAACAAATATGGCGAGTTCCAGGTTTTGTTAAAATTGTTTTTGCAAACCTGGTAGTTTGTGAAATTACTAGGTCAAATTCTGAAAAATCAAACTGCTCAAAAGCTAAAGGATAAAGCGGTAGTAAAGCTCTATAGAAACTCTTCCAGCCAGGTATATTTTGTAAAAAAGAAGTGTAAACTTTTTTGGAAGCAAATTTTTGTTTAAGTAATGAATTTTTAGAATCAAAAACCGAAGTATAAATCGGAGCCTGTGGAAAAACTTCACAAAGAGCTGCCAACATTCTTTCTGCTCCTCCCCATTGAACTAAATCATCATGCACCAGTGCAACTTTCAAATTATTAACCATAAATCTTTTATATTGTACCAAACTTTCTCCCCTTTACCCCTATCCATTCACTACCCTTATGCTAAAATAAGGATCATGAGCACTTACCACACACCAGTCTTACCAAAAGAAGCTATAGAATTTTTAAATGTCAAAAAAAATCACTGGTATATAGATTGTAATCTTGGTGGAGGAGGGCATACTGCAAAAATTCTACAATCTGGTGGTAAAGTCTTAGGACTAGACATGGACCCAGATGCCATAAAAGAAGTTTCTAAAAATTATCAACTAGAGTTGCAAAAAGAGGAGGCTGGCTTGTTTGCTGTTTCTGAAAATTTAATTATTTATCAAACAAATTTTACCAACCTGAAAGAGGCTGTTAATAAATTTCATCTTGATGCAGTTTCTGGAGTCTTGTTTGACCTTGGAGTCTCTTCTTATCAATTAGAGCAAGCTGAAAAAGGATTCAGCTTTAACCTTAATGCTCCACTTGATATGAGAATGGATCCTAATTCTGGTGTTAGCGCTGCAGATTTAGTAAATGGTTTATATGAAAAAGAGCTAGCTCAGATTTTTTGGGAATGGGGTGAAGAAAGGTTTTCCAGACCAATAGCAAAAAAAATAATAGAAGCAAGAAAAACAAAAAAAATAGAAACTACTAATGAGTTAGCACAAATTATTTTATCGGTCACACCAAGGAGAAAACCAGGACATATCCATCCAGCAACAAAAGTCTTTCAAGCTTTAAGAATTGCTGTCAATGATGAGTTAACTAACTTAAGCCAAACACTACCTCAAGCAGTTGATGTATTACAAAAAGAAGGCAGATTAGTTGTAATTAGCTTTCATTCTTTAGAAGATAGGGTGATAAAAAATTTCTTTAAAGATTTACAGCAAAAAGGGGAATTAGAAATTATCACTAAAAAACCAGTGGTACCTAGTGAGGAAGAAATAGATATAAACCCAAAAAGCAGAAGTAGTAAACTTAGGGCTGCTTATAAATCTTCAAAGTTTTCTCTGCCAAATCTTGCCAACTAAATTCTTTATATCTTTTTTCTCCTTTTTGCACTAACTCTTGTTTCAAACTATCATCATCTATGACTCTGGTTATCTGTTCCACCATATCTTTGTTATCCAAAGGATTAAAATATAAAGCAGCATCACTTCCTACTTCTGGCAAAGAAGCAGTATTGGAGGCAACTACCGGACAAGATGATGCCATAGCCTCCAATATAGGTATACCAAAGCCTTCTTCCAGAGAAGGCTGAATGTAAGCGAGGGCGTTTTTATAGAGCACGGCTAGCTCTTTTTCACTTACAAACCCGGTGACAACTACCCCCTTATTCTCCAGTCCCCCAAGTTCTTTTTTTACCCGATCCCAAAATGAATGCTCAGGCCCAGAAAGCACTAAATAGAGATCTGGATTTTTTCCCCTTATTACATTAAACACCTCTAATAATCTTTTAATATTTTTATGAGGTTGGGCATTACCTATATAAAACAAATATGGTTTTTTAAAATTAAACTTTTGGGAAATACTTTCAAAATCTTTTTCTTTAATACTGCTAATTTCATTAATAATCTCTTCATCAACACCTTCATGAGTTACTGTTACTTTACTAACAGCAATCCCCCATTCATCCTCTAACTGTTTTTTAACAAATTCCGAAGGAGTAATAATACTAATAGCATTTTTTATAGCTTGAGAAAAAACGGTTTTATATCCAGCCTTTTTAATTTTATAGACTAAAGAGTTTTTAGTTGTTGCCTCTCTAGTTTGATAATGTTGATGAATCAAATCATGAATAGTCACAATATAACGCCCCTTGTAAAAAATAGGCACATTAAAATGAGGAAAATGAACTATATCTGGATTAAGTTTTTTGATTAAACCAGGTAACTTAATTTGTTCATCTATTCCATACCACTTACAATCAGCTAAAACCTTACGAAAATTATGATTTTGAAAATTTACATTTCCAAAATCTTTTTTTAATAAAAGAATAAAATACTCACTAGATTGATCTATTCTTTGTAAATTTTTTATTAGATTCCTTAGGTACCGACCAATCCCTGACTCTGACCAGAACCTGGCATCAATAACAATTTTTTTGTGAACTTTAGACATGAAGTTTTCTTTTAGCGAGCAGCCATTTTAGATCAATAGCCAGAAGAACTAACCAATTGATAAAAAATGGATATGATTTAGCTAAGTTTTTTTTGTAAAAAATCTTCATAGTCTCATAAAAAGAATTAAAAGCTTTAAGCCTAGAGGCAACAGTCGCGGTAGTAATCATCTGACTATGAGATTTTATCCCCGAAGCTACCCCTTTGTAGTGAATAATTTTTACATCTGGAACAAACATTACTTTAAAACCTGCCTTTTTGATACGAAAACACAAATCAATGTCTTCTGCATACATAAAATAATCCTCGTCAAATAACCCAACTTTATCTAAAACAGACTTCCTGGTTAATAAAAATGCCCCAGTGATACTGTCAACCTCATGAGTTGTTGATATATCCTGATTTCTTAAATGGTATAGGCTATCGTTTTTAAATAAATAATATAGTAGTGACGCCCAGGGGGTTGGAAAACCTCTATGACAACCCCAATCTAAGGAGCCATTTGCAAGTTCCACTCTGCAAGTTGCAGCCCCCACATCTTCGTGACTCTCCATAAATTGAAGCATATGGTTTAATACTCCAGGTAAAACCTCAGTGTCAGGGTTTAGGATCAATATATTTTCATTTTGTATTTTTCTTAAAGCTATATTATTAGCCTTAGAGAAACCCAGATTCTCTTGATTTAAAATAAAATTAAATTCAGGAAATTTTTGTTGAGCTTTCACTATATAACCATCAGTAGAAACATTATCCACCACCCAAACATCCAGAGAAGTTTTCTCACATTCTGACTTTAATGAATCAAGACATTTGATCAAATACTCACCGCCATTAAAATTAACTACCACTATTGATAGATTGGAAGATTCCTTATTTGCCACTGGCTACCTCCTGGTAAATATTATCGAGTTTTTTAGCTATTGCAGGATAGGAGTATTTTTCATCAACTAATTTTCTGGCACTATTTGCAATCACCTCATACATTTTCTTGTCTTCTAAAATCTGAATCGTTAGGTCCGCAAGATCTTGTGGACTTTGGCCAAATAAAACGTTTTCACCATTTACAGCCTCAATTCCTTCAATTCCAATATGGGTAGTGACAACAGGTAACTTAGCAGCCATCGCTCCTAATATTTTTAGCCTTGTCCCCCCTGGACCATACAACGGGGCAACCAAAACACCACTATTCCTGTAGGCTTTTTTTACTCCCTCTATATCTTCAATTTTCAAATCTAAAACGTTTATTTTTTCAGATTGGAGGTCCATAACTTTACCGGTATGTTGCCCAGCAATCACTAATTTTGCATCTGGTATTCCTTTTAAAATTTTAGGAAAAACGTCTTTTGCTAAAATTCTCGCAGCTTCAATATTTTGCATCCAATTGTAGTTACCCATAAATAAAATGTCTTTTGAAAAATGAATTGGCACATCCTCTATCAAGTCTTCGCCTACTCCATTAGGAACTACAGACACATTTAAATCCAATGCGGAATCACGCATTTTTTGAGCATCTGATTCAGACACAGCTATTGCTCGGGCGGCTTTTTTCCAATAAAAAGTTTCCCAATACTTAATTTTTAAAACATCGATCCACAAAAGGGGTTTTAAAAACCAGAGTTTAAGGTTTTGTACCTGGTGTTGATAAACTTGATATTCTATTGTTTGATCTACTAAAACAACAGGAACATCAGTTTTAGGAATGTGAGGAAAAACATAAAATGTTTCTGCATGAATTATATCGAAATCTTCTTTGGATAAGACATCCACAATGTCTTTTTTTTCTGCTTTAGAAAAATTTCTAATAACTACAAAAGGGTGCAGACTAAAACCAGTCCTTAATATATTTGTCAAAGTCCAAGGCTTTTCTGGTCTCTTGTAGACTTTTACTTTTACACAATACTTTTGCAACTCTGAAGCATACTGACGCTCACTTTCATATTTAATCAATGAGTACAGAGTAATTTCATGCTTTTTTGACAACTGTTTTATCAGATTAAACGATCTAATCTGCCCACCAGAAGAAGGTGGATATGGTAAGTATGGGGTAAGCATTAATATTTTCATATTTTCTTAGGAAACTTGTCTACCCAGTTAGGATTAGGCTTAGCTAAATCAATAATTACAAACCCAGGATTAGCTTCCATTACAGTGTAACGCTCCATCATATCTTTGGTTTGCTGGTCATAATTTACAGAAACATAATGTGTGACACCATAAAAATTAATCAGATCATCCATTGGATAGGCAATAAAAGGCCAGCCAGACCTATTTATCTGGTACAAGAAAGCAGTATCTCCATTATAAGGAGCAGCAACAATAGCATTTTTAGGAAGAATTTTGTCTGCAGCCATACCTGCTTCAATAATAACTCCATTATTGATCTGATATAGACCTTTTACCTCAGGAAAAGTTAGATAGAGAGTTAAAAATAACAACAAAATACCCAGTGGTATAGTAAATATTCTAGGGATAAGACCATTAACACCTCCAACTAAAAGCCAAAAACCACGTACTACAAAAATAATCAAAACAGGAACTATTAATACTTGATAGTAATCATGTCGGACGTTACCGGTTGCAAAGACTAAAAGATAAGCTATCGCAGATAAAGCAAGCCAATGAAGTAATTTACCTTCACCAATCAGTGGCTTAAATAATACACCTAAAAAAAGCAGAATAGTTCCAGCCACTGATAATATCTCCCTGCCTAATCTATCACCTAAAATCCATTTCCAAAAAGCAGGCTTGTATCTAATACCATCACCGTTAAAAAGCCAGCCAGAAGCCGGTATTCCCTCGGGATGTTGTAATATCCAAAGCCTCCACAATAAAAAAGGAGCTAAAGCAGGAATCAAAAAAGCATAATATCTTTTAGGAATTGGCCATAAACATCCTTCTTTTTGATAGTAAGAATAAACCAGCGGTAAAAGATAAAAGATGGCTGAAGGTTTTGTTAAAAAAGCCCCCATAGCGAAAAAAAGCCCAATAAAGTACAACCTCCGATTATCTTCGTAAATCCAACGGTTTACGAAGTAGAACATTCCTAGACTAAAAAAAACCAAAGTTGATTCAGGTAAAACAACCCGAGAAAAATAAACATTAAATGGCAATACTGCCATTAAAAAGGCAGCCATCAATGCGCGCTTTTTGTTCCAGTTATAGGCAACAATAAAGTAAAGAAAAATAATCGACCCTAAAGATATAAAAGCAGAAACTAGTCGTGCTAATTTCTCGCTAACCCCACCATTTGCCAAATACGCAAAATAAACTAAAGAATTATAAATTGGAAACTCCACAAATCGATATCGGTTTGGATTTGGCAGTGGATCATCTGCGACTCCCGACATATCATCATATTTTGGGAAAAATGGATTATAGCCTTCTTTAAAAAAGTTCCGGGCAACCGCTGCAGTATCTGCTTGCCTCCATGAGTGCCAATCGGCTATTGGGTTATCTATCTTATAAAGTCTTACTAGAAACCCTAGTAAGACAATTATTATTAACCATAAATATTGATTTTTTAAAAAATTACTCATTAGAAAAATTTCTTATCGCAAGGCCCATCCCGAGAATGATCCAAAAAATAGCAGCAATTTTTGAAGCCTCAAAAACATCAATAAAAATTCCATTGACTATAAAAGCAATGACAACGGCAAGCACTCCTGCAGAAAAGTATTTTAAGAATAAATCTTTAACACGATAAGCCTTCTGAAGTCTTTTTATAACTTCGACGAAAATTAAGACAAAAGCAATTGTACCCAAAAGACCAACCTCCCCCAAAGACCTCAGAAAGTCATTGTCTGTGGCAAGTCCTAAGGAAGAATAACCACTACCTAAAAATGGATTTTTAATAAAAGCTCTTATTGCTCTTGGCCACTCCTGATCTAATCTAATAGCAAAGGATCTATAAACCCCTAATTGGGTTGGGTCCGTGGGCTCACCAGGCGTTATATCAGAAGCAATACCTGATGAGGTAGATTCAAACTTTGGTTGGGCTGATTGGCTTGAAGTATTCACCATCAATGTTGGAATATTTAATTTGCTTCTCAATTTTTGCTCCTTATCTTCTGCTGTATACCTTTCACCATTTTTTTGAAGATTTATTGTTATAGTAGAGACAAATCTATCACGTAACTGTGAAGGGTAAATTAATGCACCCACCATAAATAAACCCATCAAAAGAATGAATATCTTTTTCCGCGTCAGCAACAAAGAAATTCCTACCCCAACTGCCATAGCTACAAAAGAAAGCCGAGCTGCTGTCATAACTAACACAAAAAAAGATAGACCAGATAAAATTGCTAACCAAAGGTTAAATAAAACCTTTTTCAAAGAAAAAATCAGTGCTGTGGCAATAGTGATTATTAATACTAAAAAAACAGCTAAGTCGTAATGCCCAGCAAAAGTTGAGTTTACCCTTGCATCCGGAGTTAATCTTAATATTTGCCCTTTGGAAAATTCAGAATTTCCAGTTGACACCACTGGCCAATCTAAAAATTCCTGGCCCAAAGCATACACATTTACAGTGAATGCAACAATAAAAAGAACTGCCACTGCTACAAATAACTGTCTCTTGCTTTTAATCGCATAGGCTGCAAAAGGTAACAACATCATAAATTCAATACGCCTCAACCAATGCAGTACCCCCAAGTGCCAGGAAATCGTGTTAGTCAAAAAAATAGCAGAAAATAGTGACACAGCCCCAATAAAAAAGAAGAGCAGCAAGGCTTGATTTAATTTATCTTGCAACATCTTTTTAGACAAACCTGCAAATAAAATATAACTACCCCACCACAACATCGTTGCAGCAACTAGTAGATCCTCTATTCTTATTGCTACAAACGTTCCTTGAATATTGAGTAAGGGAAATTTTGGGTACAACGGAACAAAGACTAATAATATTAGCAGTAACCAGAAGAAACTTTTATTAGAGATTGATAAAAATTTTTGCATAAGTTTTTGCATAATTCATCCTTCCTAAGATTAAAAAACTAACCGCTCTAGCTGCAATAAAAATATAAAATAAGCCCTTTAACATTAGCGCTGCCAAAACACCATAGTATTTATTATAAATATACAAAAGCCCTTTAAATTCACCCACCCATTGATTATACCTCGGGGAGAGAGAACTCCCACCCCCTAAATGAATAATCTCTGCTTTTTCAGTCCATCCGATTTTGAACTTTGCCTTCTTCGCCCTCAAACAAAATTCAACGTCTTCTCCATACATAAAAATTTTTTCATCCAGATATCCAATATCCTCAAATACGTCTTTTCTAATCAGCATAACTGATCCAGAAACCCACCCCACTTCTTTCTCTCCCAAGTAATAACTCTTGTCAGCTGACTGATAAGAATTAACTGGCCAGATTTTTCTTACAATATCATCCAGCCCAGATAACCAAATAAACATAGGAAAGAAAGAGGGCAGCTCACCAGCATTTGGCTGCAGGCTACCATCTTTGTTTATAATTTTACAGGAAGCTACCGCAAAATCGTTAATCCCTGCTGATTCAATTAAATTGTCTAATGCACCAGGTAAAAGCTCTGTATCGGAATTAAGTAGTAATGAATAGCTAGAATTTATCTTTTTAAGTGCTAAATTATTACCTCCGCTAAAACCCAAATTTTTGTCACTCTTTATCAAACTTACCTGTGGGTATTTTTTCTTAATAGCTTCACAGCTTCCATCAGTTGAATTATTATCTACTACCCAAACTTCAGGTTTAATACTCCCTTTATTCTCAAAAATAGTCTGTAGACATTTAAGAGTGAGGTCTTTTGTATTGTAGCTTAAAACTATTATTGATAACTCATTCACCGCTTAGTATCCTCCTGCCCAATTTCCATAGAAGAACTAAGGATAAACAAATTCCTACCCAGACCACCAACCTTGCCCAAATTGGTGAAGGGTAAAATCTTAAGGTCACTTTTGTAAAAAAAGCTTGATCTCCTATTTCAAATTTAGTGGACCCCCAAAACCGACGCTGTCCATCCTCAGAAAAAGGTTCCAATCCGTTTACAAAAACTGAATTTCTTAAAGGATAAAGATATTCCTCTAGATAAGTACTTTGAGTTTCAACCTTAATTGCAGTATAGGCAAACTCTGGAGGATAATTTAACCTAATAGGCGGCAAAAAAAGTATGTTTTTCTGTTGGAAAATATTTTTGTAATATGATGTTGCCATCTTACGATAATTATCGGAAAAATATCCTACCACATTAGGAACCTGCCAAGTGTCACCAGATAAATCAGACTTAACAGAATTTGGTAAAGATGGAAAATCATTTACTGAAGTTGGACCAGGAATAATTAAATAGACTAAAAAAATAATAGCAAAAGGAAAAAACACATACCTCATTTTCATTAAATTATTGAAACAACCTAGCTCTTCCTAATTTATATTTCAAGCCTTTGTTTTTGCGTTCCCCAATAACTTGTGCAGGGACTCCTCCTACAATTTCATACTCAGCGACATCTTTTGTAACTACCGCCCCAGCAGCGACTATTGCCCCTTTTCCTATACTCACCCCAGGTAAAATCACTGCTCTTGGGCCAATAAAAACGTAGTCACTAATTTTTACCGGAGCAGTAATTGCCTGAAAATTATCTGAATTAATATCATGCTCAGAGTTATAAATCATAACTTCAGAAGCAATGTCAACGTGGTCTCCTATAATAAGTTGGTCTCTTCCATCCAAAAAAGCACCTTGTCCAATAATAGTATCTTTCCCAATCCTTATACCAGCTGGATTAAAAAACTGCACTCCCATATGAATATGAGAAGAAAACGGTATTTTCACCCCAGCAGCTTGGAAAAAAATTAAGCGGATAGTATGAATTGGAATTAAATCAACCACCCTTAAAATCAAGAGCTCAAGGTCTAATATATAATTGTAAAAGCGGTTAATAATCTTGCCTGAAGCCTCCTGGGTGCTTAATACATTGCCATTCCTGTCTTTAAAAATACTCATATTTATATATTAATTATACCTAACTACCAGCAAAAATACTAAATACCTCCTCATCTGTAAGCTTAGCAGCTTTTTGTTCTATCCGCCTTTTAGTTAGAATCTCAGGTAAATATTTGATTGCTGCTAGGAAAGTTAGGCCATATTTAGGATGAGTTACCACCATTTTTAATAAGGCTTTTTTATGGTCACTAAGTAACCTTGCGCTAGTGATATTTTTCCAAGTTAGGATTAGTTGGTTTCGTTGTGCAGTCTTTGCCACCTCCTGCTTGGAAAAATTAATCTCAATCACTCCTTTTTCTTGGTAGTGATCAACCTTACTATCTGGTTCCCAAATATTAATATAGCCTCTTTTAGTTGCTCTGTAGCCTAAGTCAGTATCCTCATGATAAAAAGGGTCAAATAAAGTGTCTAAGCCTCCTAACTCATCCCAAATACTTTTTCTAAAAAAACCACTTCCTCCAGAAGCCCAAAGGGTCTGATGAGGTTTATTAATATCTCCCTGCTCAGGGCTGCCTTGTCCAGTCCAAAAGAATCCATTTTCAAATTTTGCAGTAGCCCAATATCCTCCAGCGTTACACCCAACACTAAAAACTTTTGGATCGTCAAAATGTCTAAAGGCTGATGTCAAAAAATTTATATCTGGAACAGCATCACTATTTAGAAGAAAAATAATCTCGCCCTCTGCAACACCAACCCCTTTATTCACGTTAGAGGCAAATCCTAAATTTTTTGTTTTATCACTGGTTAGTAGAATAACTTCAGGAAATTGCTGTTTTATTATTTCCACACTCCCATCTGTTGAGGCATCATCAGATACAATTACCTCATTAATATTGTTTTGTTTGGCAACCTCTAAAACTCTCGGGAGATTTTTTTTAATCTTTTCAACTCCATTCCAATTTGGAATTACTATAGATACTTTAGTCATTAGCCACCCTTTCCAAAACCTTTAAGACAACCTTTGCCATCTTCTCCCAGGAAAATTTCTTAGCTTGTATTAAGACTTCTTTCGATTTTTTTAGCTGTAACTTTTTATCAAAGGCAATAGTTCTAATAGCCTGTTCTATTTGGCCAACCGAGTAAGGATCAACCAAGATTCCAGCATCACCAACCACCTCTGGTAAAGAGGAAACATTAGAAACAATCACAGGGGTACCAGTTGCCATAGCTTCAAGCGGAGGAATACCAAAGCCTTCATATAATGAAGGCAATATAAAGGCCTCTGCCCCACTCATTAAATATGGTAAATCCTCTTTTGGAACAAAACCAGTAAAAATCACCTTCTTCTCTATTCCTAATTCTTGTGGTTTTTTTAAGATGCCTTCATACATCCAGCCCTGTCTTCCAAGGCCTTTTGTTTTACCAGCTATAACAAGAGTTAAATTATCTATTTTTTTAAAAGCCTCTATTAAAGAAATAAGGTTTTTTCTTGGTTGGATAGTCCCAGTATAAAGTACATACTTCTCTGTAATATTATATTTATTTATAACCTCAATAATTTTCTTATCATCTCTGATTGGATGATATATCTGATTATCAAATCCAGGATAAGCAATAGTTACATCCTCTTTCGCTTTTTTATAAAGCTTTAAAATATCATCCTTAGCAGATTTAGAAATAGTAATGATATGGTCTGTGACTTTAGCAGAAATCCAAGTCCATAATTTTAGCTGCCAAAGATCGCGGGATTTAAAATATTGAGGAAACAATAAATAGGATAGATCAAAAATCATCATTACTCTTTTAACCGGTGATAAAACTGGGGCATATTGGGTAGGAGAAAAAAATACATCTGGCTTTTCTTTTGCTGTAAACAGGGAAAATGGTATAGCCAGATAGGTTTTAAATTTTTTAATTTTTAAAATCTGGTACTTCCAACCAATCCGCTCTTTTGGTAGATCCTCCATCGGTGGGTTGGCTAAAAGTATAGTGTAGCTATTTTGTTTATCTATTTTTTCTAAATTTTTTAAAAGTTCAAAAGCAACCTGGGAAGAACCAAGTCTCTGGGGAACGTTTGCTTCACAACCATCAATCCAAATCTTTAATTTTGTCATTTTAAATACCTTTTAAGACTTTCTCATAAACTTGCTTGGTTTCTGCAGCACAATTATCCCATCTAAAATCAGATGCCCGAAGTATCCCACTCCCAATCATATCCTCCCTAATATCCTCATCCTGAACCAATGTTTTGAGCTTTAGTTTCATATCTTCTATATCATAAGGGTCAACCAATAATGCTGCTCCCTTAGTAATTTCTGGCATTACAGATATATTAGAAGTAATCACTGGTGTTCCACACGCCATAGACTCAAGTATGGGCAACCCAAAACCCTCATATAAAGAAGAATAAAATAAAACTTTAGCCGCACTATATAAAAATGGCATTTCTTCATCACTCAGTCTCGGAAGATTCTCACCAGTGATTATCAAATTATAATTTTTTGCAGACTCTTTTATCCTTGCTATATTTTTTCTTTCACCAATTCCCCCAATTGCCAAAACAAACTCTTTTGGTAGATTATATTTGGCCCTAAATTTCTCCACCTCACCCTCATCTTTCCTTTTAAACTCCTCGCCTACACCCTCATAAATCACAACAACTTTTTCTTCCGGTATTTTTGATACTTCTAACAAATCCTTCTTTGTGGTTTCGGATACAGCGATAACCATATCTATTTCATTTTCTACCAAATCTAGTCTTTTTTTATGAACTTCCACTATTTTTGGATGAGACCATTGGGGAAATTTAAGAGGAATTACATCATGATAAGTGGTAACTTTTTTAGCAGAAGTCTTTGGTTGAGTCCAATCAGAGCTATGAAAGACATCTACCCCACCAATAAGACTCTCAATCGGTATAACTCTTACTTTATTAAATACAACCTCAAAGACACTTGGCGGTATTGGAAATGATTTAACATTAGGAAGATTTCCTTGATATGGCTTTCTTAAGGAAGAATAAAAATACCTCATCTCCAAAGTCTTATCCTTGGATAATTCCCGTGCTAGATTCTGAGTGTAAGTGCTTACCCCACCGCCATGTGCTATTTGAGATATATCAAAACCAACCTTCATATATTTATTTTAACAGAGAAGCTTGATAAAGATAGACAAACCCTACTCCATTAAAATTATATGTTGAGGTTTTTTTATAGCCGTAACTCTCCAATTGACCACCCAGCAGCCTCTTGGGATCCGTAATATCTACTAAATACTCAAACAAATAAACATCCTTTCCTTTTACTTGATTATTAAATTCCTTAATATCTTGAGTAGATTTAGCTGGAATTTTAGCCAATCCTCCAATTGCTCCATCAAAACTTTGGGAATAATAAAGATATGGTAAAAATAAATCATCACTTTCAAGCAAGACCATACCGCCGTCTTCTATTCTTTGCTTGGCAAAGCTAACCGCTCCCTTCCAGTCCTCGCGATGAAACTTAGGATTGATTAAATAAATCGAGCTTGCCGCTATTTCAAAAAGCACAATTAACAATAAAAGAACTTGGCCTAATCTTTTATTCTTTATTTTTTCTACACCTAAAGCGATTAATAAATAAAAAGCTGGAAGTATGAAAATAAATCTAAAATAAGAAAAAATTGGTATATAAAAAGAGAATAAAAAAGCAAGTAAAGGAGGAGTTATTAACCAAAAGAGCAAAGGGTGAGATTGTTTAGTGAAAATATTTTTTGAAACAAATAAGTAAGGCAAAGACACCACCCCAACAATAATTGTATACAAAGTTTTATCTTCTATACTGATTCTACCTATCAAAGTTTTAATAACTAAAAGTGCTCCATCTTTTAAACTGGCTCCACCAACTACATTTTTCCATCCTGTAAGAGAACTTGCCGTTTGCTGGCCATTGGCAAGCTGCTCTGGAAAAACTAATATCCAAGGTAAAAAAGATATTCCTCCTACCCCTAAAGCTAAAATAAACTTTCCTAGGTATTCTTTATAAAATAAAACAACATAAAAAATTTGAGGAAAAAATATAAAATATGTAACATAATCTGAATAAAGTACAAGTGAAACAGATAAGGCATATCCCCAAAAAGCATATTTTTTGTTTTTTAATAAACCAATCATAAAATACATCGATAAAGTGGCGGCAAAAGCTGCAAAAGAATACATCCGAGCCTCTTGGGAATAATATATATGCAAAGGAGCAAGTGATAAAAGAAAAGCTGCTATCAAACCCACTTTTTGTTCAAATAGATTCTTACCAATTAGATAAGTAATAAAGATTGTACCCAGCCCAAATATGACCGAAGGGGCTCTGACAGCTATTTCTGAAAAACCAAATAGCCTAGACCAAACCCAAAGAATAGCAAAATATCCAGGTGGATGAAAATCAGCAATTGGATATCTTGAAACGAATGATATAAAATCTAAGTTTTTGGCTGATAAAACATTAATAGCCTCATCTAGCCAGAGGCTTTGATTTGAGCTTATCAACCTTAATATAGTAGCAAGAATTAAAATTAACCAAATCATTTTCTATTAAGTATAAAAACATTCCTCCAAATATCTATCTTATAAAAGGCCATTAAAATTGCCAACACCAGACCTCTCCATCCATCCAAAAAGCCTTTTTTATAAATATACCTAATCCCAAACTCCAATAACGGATCCCAGATAAACCTAATTGGAGAAAAATCTTTCCCCTCTGATACCAACTTTTGAGCATAAATCTTAGCGTATTTTTTATTAGAAGAAACAAACTCACTAATAGTTTTATCTTGATAATGAACTTTTCCTTCCTCTAATTCTCCTACCTTTCCTTCTACAACTATCTCCTCATGGACATCTCCTTCCCACTTACCCAAATCTTTTTTAAAGAGCCAAATATGCTTATCAGGAGCCCAACGCGAGTGTTTTATTTCTGCCCCTAAAATAAAATTTCTTCTGGGTATTGAAAAACCATCATACTCTTCTTTCTGCATAACATGCTTGATTTCTTCAGCTAACTCGGGAGTTATAACCTCATCTGCATCAAGGGATAAAACCCATTCACCTGCAACCTTTTCCAAAGCATAATTTTTTTGGTTGGCAAAATTATCAAACTTACGGTAAAAAATTTTTGCTCCAAATCCCTTAGCAATTTCTAGTGTTTTATCGGTACTTCCGCTATCAACCAAAATAACTTCATCAGCTAAATCCTTAACCGATTGTAATGCATTAGCCAGGTTTTCTTCCTCATTTAAAGTAATTATAGTAACAGAGAGTTTAATCATTTAGAGAATTTTAAAAATTCTTCCTCATATTTGTTTGCAACAATATCCCAGGAAAAATTTTCTGCTTGTTTCCTGGGTTTATCTCCCCAGTTCATGCTTAATGCTAAGTTTACAGCTTCTGCATATTTTTTGGTATCTGATACATCAACTAAAATCCCACCATTCCCTACTATTTCTCTCCTTGATAGATCATCAGGAGCTACCACTGAAAGTCCAGAAGCTAAAGCCTCTAAGTAAACTATACCAAAAGCCTCTCTGTCCCAAGAGGGAAGGGTAAAAAGATCCACAGAGCGGTAAACTTTTGGAAGATCTTCATAAGAAAAACCTGTTATCTTAAACCTTTTACCCAATTTCTCTTCTCCTAGTTTTTGCAATTTCTCTTGCTCTTCTCCCTTACCAACCACCAATAATGATCCTTTATTTAATCCAGACACAGCTTCAATGACTCTATCATGATATTTATACCAAACGAGTGCTCCTACAGATAAGATAATCGGCTTAGGTAAACCCAGATCTAGCTTTTCTCCCGAGGGGTTAAATTTACCCAAATCCACCCCATTTGGGATTTTTACAACCCTTATTCCCCAGGCCCATTTTTTTGCCCAGTTTGCCATATGTTCTGTGAGTGCAACAAAAACATCTGGCCTTCCCACAGCAATATTCCAAATATCATCACGGCCAATACCACTATGCCCAGAAATTAATACCTTGTACTTCCCAACCGATCTTCCTAAAGAAACCTTTAGACTTTGTAATCTCCCATTAGTTGGCACAACAACATCAAACTGTCCTTTAATTATCTTCCCCAAATCATCAGCATCTTTTCCTGCAAAAATCTCCACTTCATGTTTTTGTGATAATCTAGCTGTTAACTCTTTAATAAAAGTTTCCACCCCTCTGTTTGATGTATTTTGATAACGGCTTAAAAAAAGGATTCTCATTTTTACAAAGAGGCCTCAATCACTGTAATCATGCCAAATAAGGAAGGAGAAATATTTAATAGAGATTGGTCAATCTTTCTCTTACTAACACCCACTACTTTAGTAATTTTTTTAAACCCAGCTTCTTTTAAGAAGAGCTTAAGAATTGATATATTAAAAAACCTGATATGAGACCATGCCCAAGGAGGCAGCCCTGTCCATTCTGTATCAGGTAATTGCCCGTTTAAAAAATAATATAGTCTATACCTCCAATAACCCATATTAGGACAAGATAAAACCAACCGTCCGTCACTCTTTAAAACCCTTTTAATCTCTTTTAAAGTTTGAAAAGGGTCAAAAAGATGCTCAATATTATCACCCCAAAAAACAACATCAAAGGTATTATCTTTAAAAGGTAAATTTCCTTCTGCATCTACGACATATGCCTCAACTCCATTTTTTCCAGCTTGTTTTATGGCTGTATTTGAAATATCAACGCCTATAACTTTTATATTTAACTTTTCTTGTAAAAAACTTGCCACAGTCCCATCACCACAAGCTAAATCTAAAACATGTTCGCCTTTTTGAAAGAACCCTGGTAAAACTAAATTTCTTTCGTAAGAAGTAAAAGCATCCTCTCTATCTTGCCAATATTTTTCATAATGCTGTTTTATGGTATTCATTTTTTAAGTATTTTTCTTTTTACATATATTAAGGGTGTTTGTAATAAACTATTTATTACATATATTGTACTTCTTTTTATTAAAGGAGACGAAACAATACTTGGTTTTTCTCTATAAAAAACCTCGGGATATTTAAAATCACTTCCAAAATCTTTTCCCAATTCAAATTTATATTTATTATATTTTCTTAATTCATTTGAACGCCTTAAGTGGGTTGCATGCAAATAAGGAGCATCTAAAAGTAACAATTTGTCACTTTCCTGAACTATTTGACCATTTTCATCATAATAACCCTCTAGAGGATAAGAATTTTTAACATGTAGCCCTGGAAGTTTTTTATTAATTGCTCTAACCTGAAAGTTTCCTTTTCTGCCCGCAATCTGGTACCTACTGGCAGATTCATCTTGGTAATGGTAAATATCCCCCAACGGATTAAAAAAGGGTACAACTACAGCATCCTTCTGGCTCCCTTGCTGTTTAATCGCTTCCACCAGTTGCTTTATAGAAGTCTCCCACCAGACCTCATCTCCATCTACCAAAATAAACCAGTCAGCGTTAGTTTCTTCTAGCATCTTCTGACGCATCCTAGTTAAACCATCCCTATCTACAGGTCCTACTTCCTTAAATAAAACCTTATCTCCTTTTATCTTTTGGATCTCTTTGATTATTTTTACTGTGTCATCAGTTGAACCAGTGTCCCAAACCATTACTTTATCCACATAATCAATTACCGACATAATCGCAAACCAGATAAATTTATCTTCATTACATACTATAGTTTGAGCCCAAATTTTCATCTTTTTATAAATTTCAAAAATCCTATCCAGGAGAATATCAAACTAAAAATCATACCCAAAAGTACTGTAAAGGCCGCACCAATAATACCGTACTTAGAGATTAAAATGTTACCTAAAAAGCCTAAAAACAATAATTGGATAAATGATAAATAAGCAAAGAATTTTGGTTTACCAAAAAAATAATAAATACTACTCTGCATAGGCAAAGCTAGTAAAAAAACAAGCATTGCTAAAAATAATATACCGAATGGTAAAACCATTGCTTCATAGCCTTTTCCAAATAACAATGGCAGCACAAAAAAAGATATCGGAATTATAGTTAAGCCAAGTGTAACAATTATAATTATCATCAACTGTATTTTTTTAAAATAACTTAGCATCCCTTCTAAACTTGTAAAGCTAGCAAATTTGGGTGCAACTACCGTTCCTAAGGCTCCAACCAATTGAGGCATAATAGCCGTGAGTTGATTAGCAGCCCCATAAATACCTAACTCGTTGGCAGTTAATAGCCTTGCAGTCAAAAAAGTATCCAGTCTTGAAGAGACAGCAGCAAAAATAGTTGAAAGAGCAACCCATTTATTATAATTAAAAAGCTCCTTAGAAACTTCATTTTGGCCCGATACAGTTAAAAACTTCTTAGTAGGAAGTAACGCTAAAGCTAGAAAAAAACCTAAAAAGGGTAAAGTAATATAAGTAACCAATCCACTTAATAAATTTAGTTGCTGGGAGAAAAAAAGTATAAATATCAGACCAAGTCTTAAAAAATTAGAAGATATATTCAGTATGCTCCAGGTGGAAAACTTTTGAAAAGCCTGCAGTGCAGAAGTGGCAAAAGAAAATAATAAGGCGCCGCCAACACCAATCAAAGATAGACGCAAAGGTGTTATTAGTATTTCTTTTTGAAAAATTTCTTTAGCTACAAAAGGCACCAATAAGTATCCGATTAGTAAAACCAAGCCCCAAGCTATTAACTTAATTTCTAAACTAATCTTCAAAAACCTTAATGCCTTTTCTTCATTTATTGCTACCTGGCCAGAAACAAAACGAACTAATCCAGTATTGGTTCCAAAATCAACAATATCAGCAACTAAAGTCAAAAATGCAATCGAAACAATAAATAACCCAAAGTCGGCTGGACCTAGAAATTTTGCCAAGGATATATAAAACATCGCACCTAGTGCCCCATTGACAATTGATCCACTAAATACTATCAGTGATTGCTTTAAAGTGCTCGCCCTAAGGATTCTTTTTATATTTTCCATAATTTACCACCCACTAGGATTTGTTCTTAACGATATCCATCAAATAAAATAAAAATCCAACCAAAAAGAGCATAAACGAAAGTTCGGTTACTATTGATGCAACACCTAGGTGGTTCAATAAAATCAGGATTGCGTTGAAAACTAAGCCAATGAGGCCTAAGGAAAATGATAACTGTGACAACCTTACTAAACTAACCTTTTTTAGCATAACAATATTCTAGTTCAACACCATGGTTTACTTCCACTTTTAGTTTTAATATACTCCTTAACAATACACCTTCTTGCACATTATGAAATTAAAACAAAAAATAAGTATCTCCGTTTTTTTCCCTTGTTACAATGATTCTAAAAGCATAGGAAAACTTGCTATTGATGCTTTTAGTGTGTTACAAAATCTAACTAATAATTATGAGGTTATAGTAATTGATGATGGATCAACAGACAATAGCCGTAAAATATTAGAAAACTTAGCAAGAAAAAATAAATACTTAAAGCTAATCTTTCACGAAAAAAACCAAGGTTATGGTGGCGCCTTAAGAAGCGGCTTTAAAGCTGCCTCAAAGGACTTAATATTTTATACCGATGGAGATGGTCAATATGATGTTAAAGAACTTCCTTTATTAGTAAGTTTAATGACTGATGATGTCGATTTTATTAACGGGATTAAAATGACAAGACATGATCCAACCTATAGGATTGTGCTAGGAAATCTCTACAGCTTCATATCCAGATGGCTGTTCTGGTTGCCTACTTATGATGTTGACTGTGATTTTAGATTAATCAGAACTAACACAATTAAAAAAATAGATTTAAAATGTAATAGCGGTTCGATTTGTATAGAACTTGTAAAAAAATCTCAGCTTGCTAAAGCAAAATTTCGACAGGTTTCGGTCCACCATTACGAAAGACCCTTTGGCCAGTCGCAATTCTTCCACCCTAAACACTTATTCACCACCTTAGGCGAGATTGCCAGCCTTTGGATAAGACTGATAATTATTAAGTCTTTTTTAAATTAAAATTATGCAAATCTCCGAATATAAAAATATTTTTAATAATGAAGCTTCTCATTTTTATTATGTAGGTTATCATAAAATAATTCTTGCTTTGTTAAAAAAATATTTAACCACAAGAAAAAAGCCAAAATTAAAAATCTTGGATGCAGGTTGTGGCGCAGGATTACTAACAAAAAAATTAGAAAGTTTTGGAGATGTCTGGGGAGTTGATATGAGCTCGGAAGCAGTAAAATTTACCAGAAAGCGTGGATTAAATGTTAAAAAAGCATCCATCCTTAAATTACCATTTGAAGACAAAACCTTTGACGCTATAATTTCCATCGATGTACTTTGTCATAAATCCATCCCCAGTGATCAACAAGCATTGAATGAATTCAGTAGAGTTCTAAAGCCTAAAGGACTATTGATATTAAAACTTCCATCGCATAATTGGCTTTATGGCAGTCATGATCTCTTGGTGCAAACAAAAAAAAGATATTCCAAAAAGGAGGTCCTTACAGACCTTAAAAATACAGGCTTTACTCCAGTAAAAACTACCTACATAGGAAGCTTCCTTCTACCAATTGTGACTATTAAACATGTAAAAGAATCTTTAACAAAGTCAATATCACCTAACACAAGCGTCAAAAAAGTTTGGGATCCTTTAAATTCAATCCTAATTTACCTATTTAAAGTTGAAGCGTTCTTACAAAGTTTAGTAAGTATTCCTTTTGGAATATCAATCCTAGTTTTTGCAAAAAAAAACAGTAAGAAATATTAAGCTTTTTACAGCATTTGATATAAAACTCTTCTGTGCCTAAAACTTACATCGAAAGAACGAATAATCTTTAACTTACCCGCGTTCTTAGGATACCAACGGTTTGCGAGAGCATAAGTTGTAAAATTATCGTCTTTAATAACATCACCGGTTGCATCAAAAAAAGAACCAACAAATGGATTGAACGATTTAAAGATTATATTTGCGTTATTTTCCAATTCCCTTCTCAACCCATACCTCATGATGTAGCTTCCATCAAGCCACACTACTATTGGCCCATCTTTGGATAATTTACTTAAAGCTACCGCGATTTCTTCTACACCAACCCCAGAAGTGTAATCTTCGTAGAAAGAAAATCTATCTTCTGCAGCCAAAGCAGCCTTTTGAGGTGTGAATACAATATTCCAGTCAAAAAAAATTCTTGGTAAAAAAATTAACAACAATAGTGGAATACTAATTAATTTTGGTATATACGCCCAAATACCCCCAACAAAGATTGTGAGGGGTGCCAGTAAAATTAAGATATGTCTTGGATAATAAAATCTATTTAAAGTGATTGTTGCAGCCATTGCAGTAACCATCCAAAACCCAAGAATAAAAAAAACCTTCTTATTCTTTATATATTTAAAAAACACTATATATTCCAATAAAGCAACGAGTGCAGGCTGGTAATAAACAGTTGTCCAATTTAGAGTAAGCCAAGAATTTATTCTTATTCTCTCGAGAAAGTTTTCCATCGAAAAGTTGCTAACTAGACTGGAGCCACTATCCCTATGAATTTGTTGGCTGAAGAAAAAAAATAATCCTCCCAAAACTCCAAAAGCCAATCCATAAACTAAGATGGGATATATTATTTCTTTGGTAATCTTTTTCTTTTTGTAAATTTCTATCAATATTAATATTATTAGAGCGGGAATACCAAACAGGACAGTAGCTTTTGTCAAAAGTGCAGCCAGTAAAGTTACTAATAATCCGATATAATCTTTTTTGGTCGGGAACAAAAAAATTTTAAGGGTAAAATATAAATACCAAGCTGTTAGGGCTAAAACTGCTGTATCTAACATGGCTACCCTTGCATTTAAAAGAAGAATCGGGGAGGTAAGCAAGAATAAAAAACAGATGAAAAAAAATGTTTTTGATAGCTTATATAGCTGACTAATAGAATAAAGCCACCAAACAAGCGATGAGGCAAATAATACATTTACAATCCTTCCTGCAACAAGGCTATCTTTAATAAAAAAGTTGAAAATAGCCACCATCCAACCAAAGAAAGGAAGTAAGCCGTTTTGAGGGTAGAGAAAAAAATTGCCTACAGGATTACTCTGAATTGCTTCTGCCAAAAGCAAATACTGAGCCTCATCCTCAAAAATGGGCAACAAGGTTAAATTAATTGAATAAACCGCTATAAAGAGTAGCCAAAATATTAAAACTAGTTTTTTATCCATACTGCCCTAAGTAGTCTTTTTTCGACGGCAGGATAAAAATAATAATACACTAAATCCTGTTATACTCAACAATGAAATAATAAATCCTGGATAAACATACTTTTGAGCTTCAAACTCAACTTCATATTCTCCATCTTTCTCAACTCTATACATACCCAATAAGCTATACACAGGTAGAGGCTCTTGTCCATTCATCTTCCATAAAGCATCATAGCTTTGAGAAAAAACAAAAAATTTGGGCTTGTTTAACCCGGAAATTTTCACTTTATATTTAGTTGAATCAATTTTTTGATATTCTAATTTACCGTTACTAAAAGTTGCATTTTCGCTAAAAAAATCAATAATCCGATCTTCTGATTTAAGCTGCTCTGCTTTATTTTTATAACTCTCCCACTCCCCACTATCTAAAATCGCTAGTGCATTAACTACATTAATATCACCTTTTGACGCCAGAGTTAACTTACTGTCATTTGACAATTTACCCACTTCAAACCACCTCACATTACTTTCCCCAAGAGCTTTGGTTAAATTATTGGTACCAATTTCCCCAATCAAAATGTCTCCTTGATAAAACTTCAGCTGTCCACCTCTTGAACTTTCCATTACTCTAGCAAGCAAGATACTCCCTTGCTTGAGATTTTTATTTTGCACATCCAACCTCAGATCACCCTCTGATATTGCCCATCCTCCTCCTAAATCAAAATCGGTATTATCAATCCCATATTTTGATTGTAAGAAGTTTCTCCACCACATTAAATCAATAGCCTCTCTTTTCCACCATCCGCTTTTATCAGGATTAAAATCTAATTTTTGAGCCGGGAAAGTTAAATCGGTAGAATTAATAAATATCGCAGCAAGATCATTCAAACTTTTATTATTTAAAACAATTTTTGCCTCGGTAAATTCCTCTAACCTTTTTCCAAGCCCAGCAATCTCCTCTGTAAAAACTAAAGCGTTATTTGATAACTTCAAGTTTGCGCTTTTTGTAGATTCTTGATAAATACTATCAGAACCAATTACCCACCATAAATTAGAAGCCAGAAAAAACTTATCTTGATGCTCTTGCGTCTTTAGAACTGGGATCTTTAAATCCTCCTCACGTTTTTCTATCCAAGGAAGAACAGAAATTTGGTTTATAAATTTATAATAATGTCTGATATTATCAGGGTGCATATCATCGCGTCTTGGATCAAGAGGAGGGAAAACAAGGTAAGAAACACCTGTAATATCTAATAGTTGGCCCATAAATGGGGCTTCTCTTAAAAAATTTACAGCTTCATAAGTGCCTTTAACACCTAATGCAAATGGCCTTTTTCCTATTAAAGATAACCCATCAACAGCAGGATGTGTAGGTGACGAATACCCCAAAGAGGCCTGGTGTGGGATATAGAGTATCCGAGAGTATTGCTGGTCACTGCCAATAGAGACTGCCATTGCCGCGTAATCTTCCTTATATAAAGGACTAGAAAACAATCCTGTCATCTCTCCTAAAAAAGCTGGTCTTGCCAGTAAAACTAAGTACATAAATATTAAAAGTGGTGAGAAATAAATGGCTTTGTTTAACCAATAAAATTTTGATTTGAGATTTCCTACCGCTTCAACGGTAAAAGCAATTAGAACACTATAAGAAAGCGCAGACAGAAAGTAGAATTTACTCGGATCACGAAATAACACAAACCCCGGGACATTATCAAAAAGCCATTTGTATATATCTCCAAATGGCTGCTGAGATCCTTTTGTTAAAAAAATCGATAATAAAGCGACACATGACCATAAAAGCACATTTTTATTTCTTTTCTGCAAGATAGGGGCTAAAAAGACTAAAACTGGAATAATAAAAAATTCAACTCTCAAGGCAGTTACTTTACCAAAAATATTTAAGTACCAATTTGGCTGCAATAAAAACAACGAGTGTCCTAAACTAGAAAAACTTAAAAATTCAACTTGCTGCAGCCGATCATAAGCCATTGGCAGACTTAAACCTTTTGCCAGAAGTGATGGTAAAATCCACGCCAAATGAAAAAAGACTAAAGAAAGTCCTGTGCATACACCTAAAGATAAGTGTGCGGTTATACTTTGCATGAATCTTTTGGGATAAAAAATATTATCAAAAATAAACGACAAGAAAATAAGTATGAAGATAAAATAAAGCACTCTAATATCAAATACAGAAGTGGCAAACATAGCTGCTATAAATATAAGTTTATTCTTTAATGCCCCTAACTCAATCGATTTTAGATAGGAAAGAAATACCCATGGCAACATTGCATAAGCCAAGCTTAAATAAACTTGCCCACCATCAATAAGAAGGAGAATATAAGTATTAGATAGATAAAAAAGGGTTCCTATGGAACTTGCCCACCCCTTTATCTTCAAATGAGATAATAAATTATAAATACCGCAACTACCAAGTATAATAAATGGTACTAAATCCATTAACGTCACAAGAACAGAAAAATCTACATCCGATAACAAACCATAAAGAAATAGTATCGGCCAAATCCAAAGACTGTAAGCAATATATTGCCCAAACCCATCTGGCACCAATATCTCTCTCCAGAGCATAGGAACACCCCCTAGTGATTCCAGTGATTCAGGGTACCAAAAAAGTAAATCTCCGGCAGCTTTTATCTCAGGTATCCATAAACGCCAGTAGATCAGACCAATCATTGTAATAACAAGCACAAACCATTTTTTCATTTTGCAACTACTTACATTCTACTCAAATACCACCCAAATAAAAGAGTTGTCTTGACTAATATTTCATGTTAAAAGATAATTTACTTTACTAAATAGAGTCATGGCTATTTGCCAGAAAGAATGAATACAAATATTATCAAAAAACCTAAAAATAAAGTCAAATTTGGACTTCCTCCCTCTTCAATAGACTTAAAAATCATAAAGTCTGGTGTAGATGAAATAATTAAAACCCTACAAAAATATACAGAGAAACCTTTAAACTCACTTACAGTTCTTGATGCAGGTTGCGGTAGAGGTGAGTATGCAGCAGAAATGTCCAAATACTTTAAAAAAGTAGTCGGTGTTGAACCACAATTAGAAGCCCATGAGTTTGCAATTGAAAAATACAAAGATGCCAAGAATTTAAAATTTTATCACTCAAAAATTGAAGATTTTCGTACTAAAGAAACATTTGATATTGTTGTTTCCTTGACTGTTTTTGAGCATATTAAAGAACAGCAGCAGGCTTTTAAGGTAATCTTTTCTGTCCTAAAACAAGATGGCTTGATCTATTTGACTGCTCCTAATAAATATTGGCTATTTGAACAGCATTATGGCTTACCTTTTCTTTCATGGCTTCCGTTGCCTTTGGCAAATATATATTTAAGAATGACAAAAGATAAAAAATCTTTTGAGGATTGCTCTTATTCCAAAAGCTACCAGGGTATGAAAAGTTTTTTTAACTCATTTAAATGCTCTTACCAATTTGTTCTCCCATATAATGTTGAAGGGGCTTATTTTGGATGTAATAGCTCAACTTCTACGGCAAAAATAATAAAAAAGATTGGGGTTAAGTTAATTTCTTTGAGCCCCATTTTCTGGAACATATCAAAAGGGTTTATTATAATAGTTAAGAAAAAATGAATAACTTTCTCAATCTCTTTAAAAATACTTTTCCTAATTTTAATTTAATTTCTTATATCAGCTATATAGAAGACAATCTTAAAGATTGCAAGACTATCTTAGATATCGGATGTGGTGATAATTCTCCATTACGCCTACTAAATAATAAGTATCAGATGACAGGAGTTGATGGTTACAAGAAAGCATTACTCGAAAGTAAGAAGAAAAAAATACATAACGATTATATCCAACTTGATATTACTAAATTATCAAGAAGTTTTAAGAATAAATCCTACGACGCCGTAATCGCATTAGATGTAATAGAGCACTTACCAAAAAAGGAGGGCGACAAACTTTTGATGGACATGGAAAAAATAGCAAGAAAAGTAGTTATTTTAAATACCCCAAATGGCTTCACAAAACAACATAACAAGGCAAATGACTTGCAAGAGCATCTATCAGGATGGACCTCGGAAGATTTTAAGAAGGCTGGATACAAGGTAAGGGGACTCTATGGCTATAAACCAATATATACTTTTCTCAGAGCTGATGATGCCGGGTGTAGGTTCCAGCCAAGACTATTTTGGGGTCTAATAGGAGGATTGCTTACTGAGCTAAGCCATCATCTTTTTACTAAACATAACCCAGAATACTCCTTCTCTCTAACCGCAACCAAAAGAGTAGATTAGTTTTTTTGAGCAATTACAAAAAGTTCAATATTACCTGGATGGTTAAATTCTTTTCTCCGCTTAATATCAAACCACTCCTCAAAAGGCATTGGAATTCTAAAAATCCATTTTGTTATATACAATACCCACATAGCTATTACTTCCCAAATCCCCCCTTTGATCTCTAGTGATTCTATTGTAAAACCTGCGTCATTTAACAATTTTGTTAAATCATTTTCAGAATAATGCCTATGGCCAAAATACCAAGCTGGATCACTAAAAGTCGAGAATAAGTTATGAGATGGGGTAGAAACCAATAAGTGACCTTTGGGCTTTAAAACTTTATTAATTTCTTTGAGTACTTGAGGCTCAGTCTTTGCTGGAACATGCTCAATGACATCAAAAAGAGTTACTACGTCAAACTTATTCTTAGGAAAATCTATTTTTCCAGCCGTCCCCTTTATGACTACGGCCTTTGGGGCACTCTTTTTTGCAAGTTCAATTTTTTCATTATCAGGTTCAACACCATAGACGCTTTTAGAACCTTCTTTAAAAGCGATATTCAAGAACCAACCATAGGAACATCCTACATCCAATACAGCCCTATTTTTTATTCCTACCTTTTTTGCTAATTTAATACAAGCTTCAAGTCTCCCGGTCATTTTGCCAAATTCTCCCTCACTAAAGATAAGTGATTTAGGTAAAAAGATAAAGAGGGATTTTTCATAACTATCTTAAAGATCTGATTATCTGTCATCTTCCTAGAGGCTTGTATTTTCTTCCTAAGAGACATCGTTTTAGCTATGTGAGTTATATTCCACCACAATGCCTTGATAACACTCTTAGCGCCATCTGACCTAATTATAAAAAAGTATCCTGCTAATGATAGACAAATTATTACATGTATTGGGAGCATCCAAAGTAGTGTTTTACATTCTGCGTTCTTTATGATTGTCCTAATTCGATTTTTAAAAGAATGGTAATGAACAAAACTACTATTCATCTTTGAGCTAGTTGCCCCCATTTTGTGATAAATAATAGATCTGGGCTCAAACCCTACTTTAAATCCCATCAGCCAAACCCTCCAACAAAGATCTGTTTCTTCAAAATAAGCAAAATATTCTTCATCAAAAAGACCTAAATCTAAAACTTTCCTATCTATCATCATACAAGCACCTTTGGCTGAGAATGAATACAAGAATCGTTGATAATCTGGCTTATCAGTATCCAAATAGCCTTGATGAAATAAAAAACCAGTTAGGGTTTGAAAGGATACTACATTATCCAATAAAGATGGCTCATCCATAACAAACATTTTACTCTGAACCACCCCTAAATCTTTTTGAGACAAAAAATCCTCCACAAGAGGCTCGATAAAATTAGGAGTTACCACTGTGTCATTATTAAGCAGCAGTATATACTCTCCATCTGTATATTTTAATCCTTCATTATTTCCTCCCGTAAACCCTGTATTCTCTTTATTCCTAACGAGTTTAATCTTCGGATACTCTGAGGCTATGACCTTTGCAGAATCATCTTCAGAATTATTATCAATAACTATTATCTGAATATTTGGATAGGTTATTTTAGATAAAGACTTAAGACAGTTAAGAGTCAGTTCCTTTTGATTATAATTAACAAGTACTACAGAAACGAGAGGATTTTTCAATAGTATTTATCTCCACTTGGTTTTGTTTACTTCTTTAAATGAAACTCTATAGTAAACCAGGCCTAGTAAACCAACAGTTGATTCTAAAAATTTTAAGAAAAACATACACATACTAAGAAATGGGTGTTTCTGTAACTTTCTCCAGTTCCTAAAAAAAGCAGGCCTAAAAATAGTATTACTATAAAGAAGTAAGTATTCCGGGTGTGTGGAAAAAAGAGCATTAGCAGTCAACCCATAATAAAACTTCTTCCTCAAATCTCTACTTAACGTTAAATAACCCTCGTTGTGATGAATCGGCTCATCAGTTCTACTAATCTTATACCCAGCTTTTCTTAACCTAATATCAAAATCTTTGTCTTCTCCGAAAGTCATTTTTTCATTATGACCGTCTATAGCCTTATAAGCAGACATACGACACCAGCGTACACACTCGATACTTTCATCACCAACATACATGCTTCTCTCAAAAGCTTTTACCTTCGTCCAAAAGCCTTCTCCATAAGATATCTCTGGAATAACTAAAGCATCATAGCCTTGTTTCATTTTTTTTACACACATCTCTAGAACTTTGGATGATAATTTCATATCTGCATCCAAATGAAGTACATATTCTCCCTCCCCTGCCAATGCACCCATTTTCCGACCATGAGCAGTTACATTGTTTTGCTGAATATACTTTACCTTAATTATTCCCTTATACTCTTTGATTAAATCACTTGTGTTATCGGTAGCCCTTTTGTCATCATTCAAAATTACCTCAAATTCCTTGTATGATTGATCTTCTAAGGAGGCTAATAAGACACGTAAATGATTTTTGCTATTCAGAGTTGGCACAACTATGGTAATAAGTCCTTTTTTCATAATTAATTCATATAATTAGTTAGCAACCTGAGCAACTATAAAACCAGTTAAGGCTGCAAAGGTTTCTAAGATCTTCATAACAAACATGCCCAATGATAAAACTGGATTTGCGACAATCTTTCTCCAATTCCTAAAGTAAGCAGGTCTAAAAATTAAATTGGCCTGAATAAAAGCATGTTTTGGATTTTTTGCCATAAACACATGCGCCGTCTTACCATAAAAAAATTTCTTCTTTAAGTCTTTTTTTAAACTCAATCTCCCCTCATTGTGGTATATGGGGTTGCTAATTCTGCCTACCATAAACCCTGCTGCTCGTACCCTTAAATCCAGATCTTTATCCTCAGATAAAACCATTCTTTCATTATGACCTCCAACCTTGCTATACACAGAGCTTCTTAAGAAACGTACTGATTCTATTATATCATCACCAACATACATGCTTCTCTCAAAAGCTTTTACCTTCGTCCAAAAGCCTTCTCCATAAGATATCTCTGGAATAACTAAAGCATCATAGCCCATTTCCATCATCTTAATACAATCATCTAGTACTCCTGAAGATAAAGTCATATCTGCATCCAAATGAAGCTGATATTCTCCTCTTGCACACCCTGCACCACTCTTTCTCCCTTGAGCCATGCTTATATTTTCCTTAAGAAAAACTATGTGCAACTTATCTTTAAACTTTGCAATTATCTTTTCTGTTTGATCATCTGTTCTTTTATCATCATTAATAATTACTTCAAAATTCTGATAATTCTGTTTTACAAGTGACGGAAGAAGGGTTTCGAGATGGCTTCCAGCATTTAATACAGGAACGATTATTGATATTAAATTTTTTATCATACGATATCTTTTTCTTCTCCTCTCAAGTATTCAATAAAAATTTTATATAGTAGGTAAATCAAGAAAAGATATAGAAATATACCCAACACTTCCATGTTTACATCTTGATGAAATAATCTACCTAAGAATTGAACCCCTAAAGTCAAAAAAAACAAATAAATTACTCTTCTTATTTCCGGACGGAATATAAATAACAGCACCATGCAAGTATAAACTACTTTCTCTTCAAAACCAAAAAAAAGCAGATTAAGGTAGGGGGTGTTTATAGAGACTATCGGGATTAAAAAAAAGGTAATTATCCAGATAATTCGATTTCTTTGATTTAGCTCTTTATGACTTTTTTCCATGCTTGCTTAAGTAAAAGAGAAACGCTATCAAGCTCACCAAAATCCCTAGGCTTAAGAATGCCGTTTTATAAAATTCGTTCTGGATAGTATACTCTATTAAGTATACCTTATCTCTAACGCCATCTAAGACCCACATATTTGTAATCTTATTTAAAGATATTTGCTTATACACACTCCCATTATCTGGGAAATATAAATCGGTCATGATGTGATTATCTTGGCGGGTATATTCTATGGCTTTCACGCTAACATAGTCTTTTTTATCACCCGTAAAAAAACTGGCAGCCTTTGTAGCATCTACCTCTCTAATTTTCCAGTTGCCATCATAGCGGGAATTATACTGAAGAATAGCGTTCTTCATATTGTCATTAAATCGAACTAAATATTTGGTTTGGTTAAGAGCAACAAATTCTAGAGGGTTATAAGCAGTCGGTTTGTTTTTCTCGGAGGCAGCCAACAACACAGAAACATATGGTATAAGATCAAATTTGAGATCTTGAATCTCTACACCAGAGGGATTGGTATCGTAAGGGTCAATACAGAAATTAAATACAACATGCTCTGTCCCAGTAGACAAACCAAAAATGTTCTGAGAATTTGATGAACTATCCTTACTAACAAATGAATCTGCCAAGAACTTCCTTTCAGGCGGCGAAGTAACAACATAACGTCCTTCTTCTCTCATGGTAACATTTAAGTAGCCCTTATTAGTTCCTCTGTAGGTAAATTTCATCCGATAGGTTCCGCCTAGATCGAGATTGTCTAACCTAATCTCCTGACAATTCGCCTCAAAATTATTTGCTTCTACTTTAAAATTAGGCTGAGCTAAAATATTAGTGAAGTCAATGGGCTGGCTTAAGAAAATAACGTCTACATCTCCCGATTTCAAATCTAAAGGTGGTGTTTTAAGCCATATCCCATCGTAGTCTTTATCAGTTAATAAAATTTCTTGATCCGCTACTTTAATGGGAAAACTTTTTATTTTATTCTTCGCGTCTAAATTTGGATGGATAAATATCGTATATCGTCCGTCCTGGGGTATTTTTAAAATATATTTTCTCTGGTTAGTAGCTTCTCTTGCCCGTTCTTGGGAAAATTCAGGGCTTGAAATCAAGTCTTTGAGAAAAACCGCAAAGAGGCTAAATTCACTCTCATAATATTTATGGCGATAGGTATCACCTTCTTTCCATTTTTGAGTGTCTAATAGAAATTGTCTAGCGAAGTAATATATTTTATTAGAGCTTTGCTCTTTCGCTACGGGGTCAGTTATCGTATTATGAATGCCTTTTATCTGCAGAAGGGATCCCTTCCAATCATTTAACATATAATTTATAGCTACATTATCTTTTTTGTCTTGTTCAATATACGAGTTTACAACAGACACCCTCTTTGTTATATTGCCTAACACATAATCAATCTTTTGCGAAGGGTCCTTGATCCTATTTGCCATATAACCCTCATATAATCTAACTAACTCGTATAGTTTAGAGCCAGGAAGAATCCTTGGAACGATAGGATTTATTGAATAGAGAGACTTTTCAGGTGTGCAATTTGCACAAATTCCCTGCAAAACAATTTTTGACATATTATTTAAATATGGTAAGAAGCCATCTCTATTCTCCCAATTTCTATAAAGAAAAGGTTCGCTTGTAAAATTTCCGGGAAGCTGAGCAATTAAATCTAATACATCAGGGTCTGACTGGATAAAGGAAACACTGTCTGACGATAGCACTCTCGGCAGTAAATTTTTGTTGTTAATCTGATAGAGATCCCATTTTCCTATTTTCTTACTAAAGGACAAGCTCGAGTTACTTTTAATATCATTTTTAAGCTTTTCATTTTTAATTTTATCAATGTCATCACCTTTAAAATCATTTCTTACCAACACCTTATCGGCTCCAGTTAGCCTCAAGAGAGAGGGTGTCCTTCCTTCAAAGAGCTGTTCAAACAAGCCATTTAACAAATTCACTTCTATTCCTATCAAAACGGCGTCATTTATTACTACAGGATTTCTCGAAAGCATACTTGGGATCGTAGAGAGGCTAAAATATTTCCAGTTATAACTTTCGTACCTTGTTCCGAGATCAAGACCAGGTAGCAGAACAGCTCTTGTTGAAAACTTGTTTAAATCAAGTTCTTTTTTTACTTCAAATATATAATCAGGTACTTTTACCATGGTGGAATAATCCTTAGACCAATTAAAAAATGACCCCGTAAAGTATGGAAAATTATAGACAGCAATAAGTCCTAATATAAGAATAAGGATTATGCATTTGTAAGCATAATTATGATTTTTTCTTTGAATAAAAAAATTCATTACATAATAGCACCCTGCCGCAAAAAGATAAGCATAAGCAAACCAAAGAGCCATGCCAAATTTATAAATTGGGGTCCTGAATATTGAAAACCCGGGTAGATTTCTTAATAGAAAATCGTATACAAAACCAAAAGGAGGATGGCTTCCTGCTACCAAAGGCAAAGAGAGAACTATGACAGACAAAAAACCCATTATATAAACTCTTTGATCTCTAGTTATCCTTTTTAAGAAAAAAAGATTTGAAAAAACCATGAGTGGAAACAAGAAACTAATGGTAATAAAAATGGGGCTACCTATAACGGTTGATGCATAAGGGTGATCTGGGTTGCCGTACCAGTCTGGAATGCCTTGTAGTTGAAATAAATTTGTAAAACTGGCATTCTTGCTAAGCTCATGGCTCCAGCCTACGGCGCCATCCCCTCCCCCAGTTACATTCACCCTATCAGTATAATTTTGTTGGAAAGAACTGAGGTAAGGATAGACCCAGTATATATTCAAAAGAAGCCAAAAAATCCCTGCTAAAACAAAAAAACTCAATCCCCTAAATACTTTAAACTGCCAAGGTTTTCTCGATATTACAAAAAAAACAATGAAAAAGGTCAGCACCACAACAGCCAACCCTCCCCACAATGGTATACCCGCACCTCCATTTAAGAAGAATAATATTAAACTGAAGATAATTACCTGTTTTAATAATGACTTTTCCCTATAGAATACATTTATTAAAATTAAGACAACCAATGGAATTGCAGCCACAATAGAAAATTTAGTTCGCTCTGCTATCACCCAAGCTTGTAACAAGTAGTAATTCATCATGTAAAAAACACTACCAATAACGCGGATTGGAAATTCTTCTGGTTTAGGATGCAGAGACTTTAATAAAATATACATAGTAAGTCCCGGAAGAAACAACCAGAAGATAAAAGAAAGCTGCTGAGTATGAATCAGAGACAACCCAAGAGCGGTCAAAGCAGCTTCTATCCCATGAATAAAAACACCATTCAACGAATCAGTTTGGTTTGAACCGAAGGTACCTATTCTATCAGTCCAGGTAAATAATCTATCTTTAAAATAGTCCAATGGCGCAAGGGGGAAACCCATATCATGCCCTAACGCCATTGACCCATCCTTATACCAAAGCAAAGGAGTTAAAGCTATTATGAGTAAAAGTAATATCTCTAATGAATATATATTAAGCAGTTTCTTCATAATTATGTTTTTTTGAAAAACCCCAAAAATCACTAACACTACTACATAATAAATCTATTAATGATATATATAGCATAAAACCTAGAAAATCATTAGTAGGATTCTTTAACAAAAATAATATTGATAAAAAAACCACTATATAGTTTGGCACTGAAAACAATAGAAGAACAAGAATATAAAAGATTGGTAGCTTTATTTCAATATTATCATTTAACGGCATTAATTTAATATCAAATAAAATAGATAGTACGCTTACTATCAACACAAAAAGAAGAAGTAGAATGATAATTTTTACCTTCATTGTGCCAATAACTTTAATTATCTTTGCCATTTTATCCTTTGAACTACTTTAATAATAACTATAGTTAATAATCCTAAGATCGTTACCAAAATAGCTTTATAAAAGCTATTTTGAGGAGTGTACTCAAGTAGATAAACCTGATCTTCTCCTGATTTATCACGACCTAAAACCCAACCATTCCCAATTCCGTTTGAAGTTAGCGTTGGACTTTTTGGCTCCGAATCAGCAAAAATATAATCAGTAAAAATATGCTGATCCTTCCTTGCATACTCTATAACCCTGCCATCCAAATACGCCCTTATTTCACCTGAAAAATATTTATCTGACGTACGGTTATCAACTTTCCGTAGCACCCATAAATTATCCGGCCGAGAATTAAAATCTAACACAAACTTCTCTGGTGCATTCTTAATCTTAAGGAGATATTTAGTTTGATTTAAAGCCACAAACTCAATATTCGGGGTCTCCCATGCATAATTACCTAATTTTGAAACAAATATAATTGGTTGAGGATAAATTGGGGTAATAACTACGTTCCTAATTTGATTGCTTGAAGCCAGTTCATTTGCTTTAAGACAAAATTTTAAATCTATCTTTTTTGTAAAGGCGTTTGGTTTATAACTTAAACGGCTTTTTTGTATATTACTATTACTATCCACAATTTCTATCTGAGGATATATAGGTAGTACAGCCTCTCTCCCCAACTGACTATCCTGCTCTAAAACTTGTAAACCAACTGACTCTCCATTGGTAACTTGATAAGTAAATTCTAAATTATAAGTTATACTTGAATCAACTTGATCGCCAGTTAAGTAGAAATCTTTGCAACTTGTTTGATTGATAGAAGAGTCCAGCTCGAACCCCGAAATATTTATAAGCTCATTATCAGAAGCACTAATATTTGGAACAGTTACCTTGCTTATCAGATTATCGAATCTTATCGGAGAGCTCTGATACCATTTTTTATTTTTATCTATCTTATTTAAAAGGACGGATCTATCGTCGATATTTAAAGGATAATTGGATATATTTCTAGAAGGAGAATAGAGGCTTACAACATATAAACCTGTAGCTGGAAGCGTAATATCATATTTAAACCCATCCTTTGAAATAGAATCAGGACCAATATTCACACCAAGATTATTGGTAATTTCTAACATCGATTTATGTATATCTTTAAGCTTATCTTTAAGACCACTGTCTGGTTCTATATTTACCCATTGCCCAAGGTAAGATATAAAAGTCTTTAAAAAAAGGTCAATTTTCAAAGCCTTTCCTTTCTTTTGATCCGGATCTGTTAATAATTGATAGTTTGTTTTAACTTCCTGCATCTCAGAAGTCAAATTAGGCGCAATAGCAGCAATTACCAAAGCTCTATCATTTTTATAAATGACCGAACCAATACTACCAATCTCGTGAGCTATAGAGCTTAGGTTAAAATCAATTAGACTACTAGGGTCTTTCATAGAATTTTTCTTGAAGGCTACATATAGTTTTACTATGGAGTACAGCGGTGTCCCTGGTACTATCTTTTGAGGCGAAGGATCAATTGTATCTGTTATTTGAGCCAAGCAATTACTACAGTTTGCTTCAATAATATATTGATTAAAATTATTTATTTTATCTACTTTTTGATTAGCTTTCAGCTGGTTTATAAAAAAGATACTATCACTTGTAACAGGAACAGAAGGGATCGTAGTCACAAGAGATAAATTGGTGGGTGATGATGAGATATATGCAAGTGTATTTGGAGAATAAAGGATAGGTAAAACCTTTTTCCCTGAAAATTGATAGAAGTCCCATTTTCCAATTTTTCTATCTAAAGAAAAGTCTGGATTATCGGCAAGAGAAAGGATCCCTTTTTGAATAGAGTAATTAATGAGTTCAACTGGATTAGCTGCATCTTTTTGAGCAATAGCCTTATCAATACCCATAAAAGCTAATAAATCAGATCTACCGTCTCTTTTCAGCTGAGTATACATAGCATTTACTAAGCTAGTCTCGTCAGAGCTGAGCACAATATCATTAGTGATTACTGATTCTCTGCTTAGAAGAGTTGGAAGGGTCGAGAGACTAAAATACCTCCAATCATATGAGACATATTGAGTGAGTGGGTCTAAATCTGGAACCATTAGCGTTCTTGTAGAGAATTTATTTTTATCAAGTTCTGCTTTTGCTTGGAAAATATAATCAGGCACTTTTACCATAGTTGAGTAATTCTTAGACCAATTAAAAAATATTCCATTAAAAAATGGATAGTTATATATACCTACCAAAACTACAAAAACAGATAAAACAAAACTGTAGCTTAAGTACCTGGGAAATCGTTTACCTAAACGATTATGAATTAATCTTGCAATATCTCTTAGTCCAATAGCCAATAGATAAGAACTAGAGAACCAGAGAACCATCGCAAATTTATAAAAAGGAGTCCTGATAATCGAAAACCCTGGAATATTTTCCAATAAAAAATCATATATCACTCCCGTAGGTGGGTGACTACCTGCAGCAAAAGGAATCGAGACAATAAATAATGTTAAAAAACAGATTTTATATACTGCCTCATCTACGGTTTGCCCTTTTTTCCCTCTCCATAAGCCAACTAAAATAATAAGTGGAAAAATGAAGCTAATTATAACCAAATAAGGATTAGTTAAAAATTCTTTTGCATAAGGATGATCCTCATTACCATACCAATCAGGAATCCCTTGCAGTTTTATCAGATTACCAAAACTTGTATTGGCACTAATAATTTGGCTCCAAGTAATAGCCCCGCTCACACCCCCTGTTGAACCTATTTTTTGTGTGTAATTCTGAGTAAAAGATTGCAAGAAAGGATATACCCAATAGAGATT